>Ga0310696_10000048_pt1 | contig 219660 bp, 185 predicted proteins | sample AusTroGonzalo_MG_4_FD_203885 | JGI IMG/M metagenome (GOLD analysis project Ga0310696, IMG submission 203885) | Bovine rumen microbial communities from tropical cattle in Woodstock, Queensland, Australia - Gonzalo_02 (v2) (version 2) | ecosystem: Host-associated > Mammals > Digestive system >...
CAGAGCGCTCTAATACCACGGCGAAAAACAAACTATAGTCTCTGCGACGACAAACTATACTTACTCGTGCAACAAACTATAGTTCCCTCGCCAAACGACCATTAACCCTTTTATTAACCTTAAAAAAAGAAACTACCATGTTAGACTATTCTGTAGCATTACTTGCAAATCCCATGCACGAGGGCGACCCCAAGAAGGCGTACGCTTTCCTGCAGAGCCGCGGAACCCTCGCCATCGACGAGATCGCTGACCACATGGTCTCCCACGGCTGCTCCTACGACCGCGGTGACATCATCGCCATCCTCATCAAGCTCGTCAGCTGCTCCAAGGAGCTGATGCTCGACGGCTACCGCATCCGACTGGGCGACCTCGGACTGCTCTACCTCTCCTGCAAGAGCACCGGCGCCGTCAGCCTCAAGGACTTCACCCGCGACAACATCCAGTCCATCAACGTCAACTTCTCTCCCTCCAAGCAGTTCGAGGGCCTGCTCAACTCCGCATCGCTGCACAAGGTGCCCAGCCGCCGCGCTGCACAGGCCGCACTCGAGGCTCAGCTCGAGGGTCTCACCACCGCCGACTGGACTCCTACGGAGGACGGAGAAGGCGAAGAGGAGGAGCCGGAACCTTAAATTAAGCTCGGACGGGGGTGAGGGGCCCCTCGCCTCCGCGCCGAGACTTGATTGAAGTTGAAAGTTGAAAAATAAAAATTAGTTCACCACAGATTTCGCAGATTACACAGATTAATTTAGGTTGCACACAGTGTGGAATTTAATTCGAATTACACGGATTTGCAAAAGGCTTCGCTGCTTTTGCGCCTACCGGGTAGTCCACCAAGCGCAGCGCGACACATGCGAAGCTGTCGCAGAATCTGTGAAAATCTGTGCCATCTGTGGTGAATAATAAAGTAAAGAAAGGAGGTATATCATGACAGACAGTACGAAGAGGACGCTGAAGCGCGTCATTGACATTGTGATCGCTGTGCTCACCGCACTAATAACTACCCTCAGTGCTCACGCAGCTATCGGGTAGTTCCCCTCACGCTGAGCGCACATGCCGCTGGCATTGTGAAGTAAACTGAGAATTGAAAAATTGAGAGATTGCATAATTGAAAGGCGCGCCCAGTTGTGAAGTGCACCCCGGAAGTTAGACAAAAAGCTTTCGGGGTGTATTATGTTAAAGAAGATACCGGCCTTACCGCCTCTATGAGGATGAGGTTCTTTCTGTGGCGGAATCTGTATAATCCCTACATTTATTGTTTATTTTTTTTCCAGGCCCTTGCCCTGACAGCAATGTTTTTCTGCAAGCACTCGCTGTAGAGCCACGGTTCGCAACTGTGGATGTCACCCACGTTGAGGAGGTTTTTGTAGGGCTTGTACTCCGAACCGCTGTAGCCGCTGACTACGAGTACATGGTATTCAGGCGATAGTATGACGGTGATGGTGTCGTGGAGCGTGGCGGGTGTAGCATCCGTACGCCAGTTCACCGGGTTGATGCCCATGCAGGTGGCAGCGATGACTGGCTTGATGTATTTCACATCCTTCACCGTGTTGTAGCAGATGGTGACGCCCGTGTCTGACTCGTCTTGTGCGGCTTTGATGTGTTTGGTTTGCAGCGTGTCTTCAGGTGTCACTTTGTAACCCAAAACGTACGCTGCTGCCAGCTGCTCATAGGTTTCATCGTCCATGTGTTTCAGCAGTTCCACCACAGCCAGGCCTCCCTGACTGAAACCTGCGATGACCAGTGGCCGTCTCTGGTCGCGATGGGCCAGGAAATGGTCGAAGGCCTCGCAGACGTCGCTCATCGCCAGTCGGGTTCGACTATAGACGGTGTCTTCATTCTGTGTTTCGAAAGCTTCAATGGTTGCATGACGATAGTAGGGCGCATAGAAACGGTTGCCTGGTGCCATGTAGGCGGCTACGCGATGGATCTCTTCGGCCATACGCTCGCGATGCGTGGGATTCCACACGTCGGCATAATGACTTACGGAGCTATCTGCTGTTATCCAATCCTTTTCCCATGTAGAGACAACATAAAACACATCTGCCCCTGTTCCCTCGGTATCGCAATCCTCAGTGATCCACATCGTCGTGTCTGAATAGTCTGGGGCCTGCGGAATATACTGTGTTGCCGCAATCACATGGACATTGTTGGAGTCCTGGCATATGGCCGCACCTGCACAGCAGATGATTATGAGAATGGTTGTGAGTATCCAAAGTTTATTCTTTTTCATATTGCTTTATGTTTTATTCACTCGTCACTCACGATGGCCATGAAAGAGCGGAGAATGGATATGAGTTAGCGGAGGAGGATCTTGCGGCCTTGATAGACGAGGAGGCCGCGAGGGGAGGCGGTGGGGGAGACGGGGTGACCGGAGAGGGAGAAGAACTGGTTAAGGGCGAGGGGTTTATGGTTCATGGTTAAGGGTGAAGGGTTAATGGTTCTGGAAGGGTTCTCCGAGGTGGGGGTGTCGGCGGGCAGGGAGGTGATGCGGTCGGGCACGCGCTGATAGACGCGGACGTAGTCGAAGAAAGTGGTGTATTCCTTGGTGGTGTCGGCGGCCTTTGCCCAGGAGCCGTCGCCAACGCTCTGATTGAGAATGATGTAGAAGGGGTGGTCGAAGGGCCACTGGCCTTGCTGCAGGGCGCTGGCATCGGTGGACTTGGGATAGGTGGCGACGACCTGGCCGTCGAGGGTCCAGCGGAGCTCGGTCTCGGTCCAGATGAGTCCATAGACGTGCCAGGCATTGACTTCCACACTTTCGTTGAAGCCGTTCTGCGGGTCGTTCTTGTGGCCGAGGTCATAGGTCCAGTGGGAGTGTACGGTGTGGTAGGCGCGCTGCTGGTTGTCGATGCTCTCGAAGATGTCGATTTCACCTCCGCGGGGCCAGCCGTCGCAGGGGGGCTGGGGCATCATCCAGGCGGCGGGGAAGTTGCCGTTCTGGATATTGGTGCGCAGGCGTACCTCGACCTTGCCGTAGGTGAAGGAGAACTTGCCCTGGGTCTCCACGGCGCCGGTGATCATGGGGACGTTGTCCCTGCTGGTGTCGGGGTTGGGGATGGCGCGACAGACGAGGCGTCCGTTCTTGATGTATGCGACCTCGGGGGAGTCGGATATCCAGCGGCACCAGGTGGCGCTGTAGCGGGTGGAGCAGCGCCATTTGGCGGGGTCGGGGGCGGAGCCGTCGGGCTGGTCGAATTCGTCGGAGAAGATCAGTTGGTAGGCTTCGTCGTCGCCCTTGGCGGCGGGGTCGAGCAGCTGGGCGCGCAGGGTGGCGGCGGTGCTGCAAAGGAGTAGGGTGAAGAAGAGTTTTTTCATAGCTTCTTATTTCTTTTGTTCCTTGGAATAGCGCTTGATGAGGTTGTAGGCTTGATAGAGTCCGTACTCACCGGCCTGGGAGAGGTCTGAGAGGCCGAGCTGCACTTGTCCGTCGAGGATGCAGGCGAGGCCGCGGTTGTAGTAGGCGGCGGGCAGGCGGGGCTCGATATTCAGGGCGCGGCTGAAGGCGTCGCGGGACTGGCGGTAGTCGCGCAGCAGGAACTGGATGACGCCGATGTCATACCAGGCGTAGGCGAAGTCGGGCTGGAGCTCGACGGCGCGCTGCAGTTCGTCGAGGGCGCGGGAGTAGGCGAGGCGCGTGGAGAGGCTGGCGGTCTCTTCCTCGGCGGACTGGGCCTCGGTCTGGCGACAGCGCACCTGGGCTATCATGAAGGGTATGAGGGCGTTGCGCTCGTCGAGTTCTGCGGCGCGCTCGAGGTCGGTGACTGCGCTCTCGAAGTCGCGGACATGATAGGCGGCGAGGGCGCGGGCGATGTAGAGGGCTGCGTCGGGACGGGCGGCGCTGTTGATGCGTGCGGTGAGCTGCTGGATCTCGGCGAAGTGTTGTTGCAGTTCGCTTTCTCCGAGCTGGGGCTCGAGGTTGGTGAGCTGGAACCTGGGGCTGGAGGGCAGGGCCTGGAGTTGTGCGAAGTGTTCCTTGAGGTGTTCGACGAGGAGGTGGTAGGGCATGAAGCGCGAGGTGGGATTCTTCATACTGTGGAGGGCGACGACGTAGATAGGCTGGGGGGAGAGTTCCACCTTGCGGTCCTGAACGCGTCCGCGGTAGGCGCTCTCGTACTCGCGCTGCGGCTCGTCGCTGTCGGCTTCGACGATGCTGGCATAGTCTTCGATGGAGCGGTCGCTCTTCTTGCGGGTCTTCTGGGATGCGGGCTTGTAGAGTCCGGCGCGGTTGTCGAGGCGGGCTTTCATGACCTTGAACTCATCGCGCTCGGCGCCGTAGGTGTCGCCGAGTTTGCGGCGTACGGCGGCGCGCTGGAGGTAGCCTGCCCAGAACTCGGGGTACTCGTCGATGACGGCGGTGATGTCGCGCAGGGCACCGTCGAGGTCGCCGGTCTGGTCGAGCAGGAGGGCGCGGTTGTAGAGGGCTATCATGTTGTCGGGCTCCTGGGTGAGGACGAAGTTGAAGTCCTCGATGGCGCGGTTGTCGTCGCCCAGCTGGGCACGCATGAGTCCGCGGTTGAAGTGTCCGAGGTAGTTGTTGGGCTCGATCTCGAGGGCCTGGTCGTAGTCTTCCATGGCGCCGCGGAGGTTGTTTTGATGATAGCGTGCGAGGGCGCGGTTGATGTAGTTGCCGGCGTGGCGCGGGCGCTGGATGATGGCTTTGTTGATTTCTTCTTCTGCCTGGGCATAGGCTCCGCGCTGGAGGCTGATCATGGATCGCATGGTCCAAGCTTGTGCGTCGAAGGCGTCGATGACGAGTGCGGAGTCAATGAGTTCGAGGGCGAGGGTGGTGTCGGCCTGTGCGATGGCGACCTGTGCCTTCATGGTCACATTCTCGGCATCGCGGGGCCAGTAGCGGATCATCTGGTCGAGGGCGGAGTCTGCCTGGGCATAGTTCTTCAGTTCGAAATGACAGAGGACGAGGTTGTGCCAGCAGGCTTTGTTGCGGGGCTCCATGGAGATGACTTTCTGGTAGTCGCGCACGGCGCCCTCGAAGTTGCGGAGGTTGACGCGACAGAGGCCGCGCAGCTGGTAGCCATTGGAGACGTAGGGGTTGCGGTCGAGGCTCTCGGAGCAGTCGAGTTCGGCGCCCACATAGTCCTCGAGGTAGAATTTTGCCAGGCCGCGGAAGAAATAAGGTTCAGAAAGGTAGGGTTTGGCGCTGATGACCATATTGAAGCGCTGGATGCTGAGCACATAGTCTTCGTAGTAGAGGGCATTGCGGCCCATCAGCATGACGCGGTCGGTGTTGATCTGGGCGGAGGCGGTGTTAATTGAAAAATTGAAAAATGAAAATTGAAAAATGAAAAATAATAAAATGGGCAGACCCATCCCCCTGCCAGTTCTTCCAGACGGAACTTGTAATGGTTCCGACTTCAGATTACTTTTGAGGGAGGGGAGTAGAATGTATTTGAGAGGGAGATTTCTACTCATGACTTCTTGGTAATTACTTCCCTCCCTCAAAGGGAGGGGCAGGGGGGTGGGTCTTTACCTTTTTACTTTGACTTTATAGTCGCAGGAGAAGCGGCCCTTGAGGAGGTCGTTGATCTTGCCTTTGAGCATCTGCTTGCGCAGTCCCTGGATGTGGTCGGTATAGACCTTGCCATCGAGGTGGTCGAACTCGTGCTGCATGACGCGTGCGAGGTAGCCGTCGACCCATTCGTCGCGCTCGTTGAACTCCTCGTCGAGGTAGCTGACGCGCACGCGGGTGGGGCGCTTCACGGTTTCGCTCATGCCTGGCAGCGAGAGGCAACCTTCGTCCATGGATTCCTGGTTGCTCTTGTCGTACTCTTCGATGTAGGCGTTGTAGAAGACGTGGCGGTAGCCGGCATATTCCGGATAGTCTGCCTTGATGGGGTCGAGGTCGATGACCACAACGCGCACGCTGCGTCCCACCTGGGGCGCTGCCAGCCCAATGCCCCCGCTGCGGGCGAGGGTGTCCCACATATCCTGTACGAACTGGGGCAGCTCGGGATCCTGGATGTCAACCTCTTCTGCCACCTGGCGCAGGACGGGTTGGCCTAAAGTATAAATTGGTAGAACCATGGGTGTATTATATGGATTTATGGATTTACGGAATTATGGATTTACGGATTTCACGAATTTACGGATTTCACTATTTTACGATTTATTCTTAAACCTCTTGAACCTCTTGAACCTCTTGAACCTCTTGGAACTCTTGAATCATTTAATTTTGCCTCCTTTCCAACCATCCTTGCAGGATGATGGTGGCGGAGATTTCGTCGACGAGGGCTTTGTTTTGTCGGGCCTTGCGGCCAATGCCGCTCTCGATGATGGTGCGATGTGCGAGGACGCTGGTGAATCGCTCGTCGATGAGTTCCACGGGTGTGGTGGGCAGTAGCTTTCGCAGTCTGTTGACGAAGGGGGTGATGCGGACCATGTTCTCGCTGTCCTGTCCGTTGAGCTGTCGGGGCCATCCTACGAGGATGCGTTCTACGGGTTCGCGTGCCACGTAGTCGAGGAGGTATTGCTCGAGGTCTGCCGTAGCCACGGTGCAGAGTCCGTTGGCGATGATCTGCAGGGGATCGGTGACTGCCAGTCCCGTCCGCTTCTTTCCGTAGTCTATGGCGAGCACACGCATTTTCAGATTAACAATTTACGGATTTACGGATTAACAATTTCTTTTGGAAAGAAAAGCAGGGGTTAGCTTCACAGCCTACCCCTGCCTAAAAATCTTACATATATTCACTTTACCAAAAAGAAATTGCTCTAATTTACTTGCGCAGCAGCCAAGCATCGGGATACTGGGCGCGCAGGGTGTTGCGGCTCTGAACAGCGCCATTGAGGTCATCGAAGGTCGATGCAATTACGCGGTACATGCCTTGGGGGTTCATGGCAATCTGAGCGGCATAGCCATTGCCATTAAGTTTCTTCTGAAGGTTCTCGGCGTTGGCCTTGATGCTGAAGCTGCCGACGACAACGCTGAATGCTTTCAGACCAGCTCCGCTCACGAGGGTGAGATTCTCTGAACGGGTGTTCTCATTCGTTGCAACGGGAGTGGTGGTGACGGTGGTGACGGGAGCAACGGTGGTGGGTTGCTGTTGTACAGGTTGCTGCACGACCTGAGTCGTGGCGGGTTGGTTTTGCTGAGACTTCTCGTAAGCCTTCTTGTAAGCACTCTCACTGCTCTTGCAGGATACCATGGAAATAGCCACGCATACGGCGGCACCCATAACGAAATAATTCTTCATTGTTTTTTTACTCCTTAATAATGGTTTATAACTAATTCCGGTGCAAATATACAACAATTTCACGTTTCTCAATGGAGTTTGTGACACAAAAAACGTTAAAAAAGCCCAAATGAGCACATATTCTTAAAAAAAACGCCCGAAAAGGGCTCTGTTAAGCGGAAAAAGCCTACCTTTGCAGACGAAATACGTAAATATTCACTTACAAATCCCTTCAAACAAAAACAAAAACTATGAAAGCTCTGAATTATTTCATCACATTCCTCGGCGGAGCTGCCGTAGGAGCTGTCGCCGGCCTGCTGCTGGCCCCCGAAAAAGGTAGTGACCTGCGCGAGCGTATTGCTGAAGCTCTCCGCAAGCGCGGCATCAAACTCAACCGTAAGGATATGGATGCTCTGGTAAACGATATCAGCGAGGAGATTGCCAGTGCCACCGCCGAACCTGCTGAATAACGTCTTATGCTTTTCACCAGCGAACAGCTTACCAACCGTCTCGAGCAGCTCTTCCACGAAGGGCGGCAGTACTGGGACTTGCAGAAGCAGTATCTGAGCCTTCATGCGGCAGAGGTGCTGACGCGCCTGCTGTCGATGCTGGTGCTGCTGATAGTCCTGATACTCGTAGGCTCGATGGTGCTTCTCTTCGGCAGCTTCGCCGTGGCCTATTGGCTGGGAGAGCTGCTGGACAGCACGCTTCTGGGCTTCGCGATCATCGCAGGTCTGCTGTTGGTCATGTCGCTGCTGGTCTATGCTAATCGCAAGAGCTGGATCTATATTCCCATCACGACGTTCGTGGTCAAACTGCTGGTGTCGTCGTTGCCTTCACCGAGTCAGGAGGCCGTAGCGATGGAGAAGGCTCACTTGCGCGAGAAGCTGGACGAGAGCCAGCGCGAACTGAAGAATACCGCCAGCACGTTGTTGGAACCCGCTTCTCCGGCGAAGAACAAGTGGGACAATGCTTCGAACTTGCTGCAGCACGGGCTGACGATTTATCGTGGAGTACAAATCGGAGTCAGCATCGTTGGTGCGCTCCGGCGGATGTTCAGGGGAAAGAGATTTTGACGATGTTCGACGCTTCCCCCGAAAAGGAACATCTCATATAATAACGTGCCGAAGGCGCAGGAGGATTCTCCATCAGGTTTCTGAGGATTTCCACTGCGCCTTCGCTGTTTCTGTTAAGTAGGTAATCAAATTTATTTTACAGATTATTTCCAGTAGGTGTGTTTATGTATTTTGATCACCTACTTATCTGCTTGATGGTGCCTCCGCCTCTGGGGAGGGGGCGGGAGGCGAGGGGAGGGGGAACGCCTTATTCTTCAGCAAACTGACGTATCAGCTGTTCGTCGGCCAAACGGCAGATAAGCAGCGTGTTGTCCTTCTCGGCTACGATGTACCCGTGGAGTCCCTGAACGACAACGCGGCGTTCGTCCGTAGCGTGGATGATGCAGTCTGAAGAGTCATAGAGGCGGATGTCCGGTCCAATGGCGGCATTGCCCTGAACATCGCGGGGCGACTGCTCGCGCAGCGAACCCCAGGTGCCGAGGTCGCTCCATCCGAAGTCGGCGGGGAAGACGTAGATCTCCTCGGCCTTCTCCATAACGGCATAGTCAATGCTGATGCTGGGGCATTCGGGGAAGCGCTGGTTGATGGTTTCCTGTTCCTTGTCGGTGCCGTAGATGGGCAGCAGGCCTTCGAAGATTTCGGAAATCTCGGGGGCGTAGATCCGCAGGGCGTTGATGATTGTGCTGACGCGGAAGACGAAGAGACCGCTGTTCCAGAAGAAGTTCTTCTGGGAGATGTAGCGCTGGGCGGTCTTCAGATCGGGCTTCTCGCGGAAGGAATCGACCTGGTAGATCTCGAGGTTGCGGGCACAGGCGGCAGAGAGGTCTGCCTGGATGTAGCCATAGCCCGTCTCGGGGCGCGTGGGTTTCATTCCGAGGGTGACGATGGCGTCGGTCTCGGCCGTGAAATTCAGGGCGGAGTTGATGACTCGCTGGAATTCTGCCGAATTCATGACCACATGGTCTGAGGGCGTGACGACGATGTTTGCCTTGGGGTCGCAGGACTTGATGCGCCAGCTGACATAGGCGATGCAAGGTGCTGTGTTTCTGCGACATGGCTCCTGAAGGATATGACTCACGGGCACTTCGGGCAATTGCTCGTGTACCAACTCTGCATAGGCTGCGCTGGTGACCACCCAGGTGTTCTCTGTCTCACAGACTCCCTTGAAGCGGTCCATGGTCAATTGCAGCAAGGTTCTGCCGCAACCCAGCACGTCGATGAACTGCTTGGGGCGGGCTGGAGTACTCATCGGCCAGAATCGGCTTCCGACTCCTCCGGCCATAATAACAAGATGCTGACTCATACCTTAATAAATTATGTGCGCGCGTGCGCGCGAATCATTTGATGTAAACTTTCTTTCCGTTGATGATGTAGAATCCATGGCGCAGGGGAGCTGCCACGCTGCGTCCCATGAGGTCGAAGGTGGACTGGAACGGCCGGGCGGCAGGCTTCACCTCGCTGACGGCATCGTAGAATCCATTGGGCAGGGTGACGCTGACGGCGTTGCTCTTGTCGGAGATGTTGCTGTTCTGATCTACGGCCTCGACCTGAACCATGTACTTGGCACCGGGGATGAGGTCGGTGAAGGTGTAGGTGGTGTCATTCACTTCCTTGATTGTGGTGGTCTTCTTGGCATGACGGCGCACCATACGACGTGTGGCAGTCTGCATCTTCAGGTGGCTGCGGATGCTGGCCTTCACGTAATCGTCTTCTTCCTCATCGTCGAAAAGCGTCAGGATGTCGTTCTCGCTGAAGGTGCCGTCGAAGGTGAAGAAGTAGTTGAGGTATGCGCGTTTCTTGGCACCGCTCGTGGCCACGCTCACCTGATATTTCTCGGGCACATCGGAGAAGTTCAGTACGCACATATAATACTCGTCGGAAGCGATGTCGTTGGGTGTCACTTCCACTTCCTTCAGCGTATTGCCCTCTGCGTCGAGGAGCTTGACAATGAGCGTGGTACCATCGGTGGAGTATATTTCACTGGTAGCATAGGTGTTGTAGTTGAACCAGTCGTAGGCATCCAGGAAGAGGGTCATGGTTCCGGACGTTCCCTCGATGAGCGGGGTGGTAATGACACCGGCTGCCTTGGAGCTGCCGAGCTTGGCACCGAAGAGACCTTGATAGATTTTCGTTCCAGACCAACCGGGTTCAAGAGTGTAGTCATCCAGCGAGGTGCTGATATCCGTGGAGCCGTCGGAGGTGGCCTCCTCGTCCTCGATAAAGAATTTATCGAAGTCCTCAAAGAGGTTTATGGCTTCAAAGACCTCGTCATTCTCCTCTCCTCCGTCATTCACATCCTCTGTGAGGTAGATGTTGTAGTGTACGGCTCCGGGCACTTTCGACCAGGTGGCCGTGAACGAGACGGAGTCAACATTGGTGAACGGATTCTCGAGCACGGGAGTCTCGATCTGGAAGATTTTTTGCATGAAGGAAAAACTGATAAGTCCATTTTCTTCTGTGATATTCGTGATGGGCTTGTGCATCAGTTTCTGTCCGTCGGTGTTGGCGCGGTTGAGGATGGCTGCGGGGCTTGTCGCGTCGGTGAGTTCTGTGTTGTTCTTTGTTCCTGGCCACAGATCTCCTGCCAATTCTCTTATGAGTGCTGCCGAGGTAGCTCCTTCGGTGAAGTTGCCGTCGGCAGGAATGAGTGTCATTCGCTGGCGTGTGATGTTGTTATTGACCGTATTCATCTCCCATGCATACTTGTCGTAGTCCACGTGGAGTATCATCATTCCATGTCCGAAGGACGATGTGTCCCAACCTGTGAGCTGGTGGTTGGCCAGCAAGTAGTATTCGTCCATGGTGTTTTCGTTGTAGATGACGTATGCCTCCGGGTGATCTTCGATGTTTTTCATTCCTTCGATCGTGGTGATGGAACTGAGTTCCACCGGTGTGAGCCAGCCGCAGTACCAGCGTTCGTAGGCTGTATATCCAACCGGACAGTAGCTGTCGGCATTGTAGCAGCCGTAGTCCATGAGACTCCAGTAGCTCATGCCCATGGCTTCGCCATTCGTGTCGTAGAAATCCGGCAGTCCGAGGCAGTGGCTGTATTCATGGCACATGGTTCCGATGCCCTCGAGCTTCTGGCCCGATCTGCCATTCAGTTCAGAACCGCATGCGTAGGTGTTCACGATGACACCGTCCAGGGTCAGTTTACTGCCGTAGTTATCTGGGTCGTCAAGAGTCCACTGGTGGGGCCAGATGGTATTTGAGGCGGCACCACTGGACTGGGCATAACCGGCATAAGTGACGTAGATGTTCTCTACCTCTCCGTCGCCGTCCCAGTCATAGTCGGCGAAGTTCACCAAGTCTTTTACCAGCATACAAGCCTCGGCCACCATCTCACCCGGTCGTATATCGTTGCCTTCCTTTCCGTTGTCCTTGCCGTAGTATTCCATTTTCTGGGAAACGGTGACAGGTCCAACGATGTCGAATTCGATGTCGAATTGTCCGTAGCTCTGGTCGCGGAAGTATTCACGAATGCTGCCGTGGTTGTTGCCGTAGGGATTTCCGATGGCATTGAGTTCCTGGTTGAAAATAGTCTTGGAATTGTCGCCATTGACCATTTTCTTATCCTGGAAATTCACGAGGATCAGTAGTCCGCGCTTCGTGGTCACGGCGTCGGTGCGATAGGGAGCGCGGACGGCACGCATTGCCTTGCGCACGCGGTCGCTAAGGTTCTGTCGGCTGAGATTCCTGCGGGCGAGGGCTGCACGATGGAGTGCCGTGACATCACGGTTGTCGGTCACCCAGTCGCCCTGTTCGTTCTGGCGAACGGGTCTGCCGTCGGTGGTTACATAATAGTGGAAGGTCTCGTCGCCACGCAGCTGTATGGCCAGTTCCGTACCGTCGCTCTGACGTACGATTTGAGTCACTCGCTTGGCGGGTACTGCTGAAGCGATGAGCGTTAAACTGCTAATAACCAGAAGTGTTAATAGTCTTTTCATCTCTGTGTTCTATGTCTATTGATTGATGATTTTCTTTCCGTTGATGATGTAGAATCCTTTGCTGAGAGGAGCGGCGACAGGTCGTCCGCTGAGGTCGAAGGCGCCTGTCGGCTGCTGGCTGCGCGAGGCTTCGTTGTAGAGCTGGTCCACGGCATCGTAAAGGTGCTCGTCGAGCATGAAATGAACCTGAAGAGCCTCTTCATCGATACTGATCTGTGTCAGTTTGTGGGGGAGGAAGTCGCCGGTGAACAAGGTGGCTGCAGGCACGGAAGTGGAGGTCAGCGAATCGTTGCAGTGCTCAACGCCTCCTTCATTATATACATAAGGATAGAGGTTTCCGCTCCACGTTTCTCTCAAGTCGGCATCCGTGTTGGAGCCCTGGTAATTGTTGTTGGCGGCAACGATCGTCATGCGCTGGTGGTTGCCGTCGACGTTTACGCGGTTGTTGATCCAGGCCGAGGAGCTGTAGTCCACGTGGGTGACCATGAGGCCGTGGCCGTAGTTGGCCAGCGAGCCGTCCCATCCTTTCTTCAAGCGTGCTTCGAGAAGATAGTATTCATTGGGGTTCCGGGGATTCGTGATTTTCATTCCGATGCCCTCTCTCGATGAGATGGGATTCAGGACATAGGGGCCGGCCTCTGAGATTTCCTCTGTTGCCCGCCACCCCATGAACTCCCGTTCATAGGAGGTGTAGGCTACCGGACGAGCGCCGTTCTGCACATAGCAGCCGTAGTCCATGAGACTCCATACGTCCATTCCAAAATAATTATAGTTAATGTCATAAAGGTCGGGCAGACCGAGGGCGTGGCTGAGTTCGTGGCACATCACTCCGATGCCGTCGGGTACGGCCTCTCCAACGCTCACTCCATCGTTGGCGTATTTCTTGCGACGGTTCTCGCTGCAGCAGGCCGAGGTGGCAAAGAGCAGGGATTTCCCGTTGTCGAGGTTGACCGTCACTCCGTCTGTGAGCTCCTTCGGCCAGATAAGGTCGGTTTGTGCCAGCGCGGTATTCTCGCCACAGCCGGCAAAGATGAAGAAGACCATGTCCACGTGGCCCTTGCCGAGGTTGTCGAAGTCACTCCACTCACCCGTGTAAAGTGCGGTTGCCTTCTCCACGGCTTCCTTGCGGAACTGCCTGAAACCGGTGTCCTTGGTGTTACCGCTGTTGGAGCCATAAGTGGCCTCGGGGTGATCGAGCGTCACAGGGCCTATAATGACGAATTCCGGCTGGAACAGGCTGTCGCTTTGGGCGATGAAGTAGTCGCGGATGCTGCCGTAGCTGCCGTGGCCCTGATAGTTGTTGCCGTCGCGCGTTCCATTGCAATAAAGGTCATAGTAATGGCGTATTTCCTCGTCATTCTTGCCTACGCTGAAGGTGGAATCCTGAAAGTTCACCAGCACCACGGGTACACGAGGAGAGCCCTGAGCGGGTAGGGGAGCATTTGTGCGTGATCCTATGCGACGTACCATGCGACGTTCGTTGCCCAGCGAAATCACTTCTTCCGGACGTTGCTGCGAGCGGACGAAGCGTCCCTTCTGCCCCTCGGCAGGAATTACAATCGTACCATCGTCGGCCATCAGCCAGCTGATGAACTCATCGCCACGAGGAGTCACGAAAATCTCTGTTCCGTCAATGAGGCGTACTTTCAATCGTGTCCGTTCCGCTGGTACTGCCCACAGCGACGTGGCAGCACAGACGAATGCGACGATGATCAATAAGTGTTTCATTATATTGTGCATACTTTAATGATTATCCTTTATTATGATTATCCTTTATTAATCTATGAAATAGGGCGCAAAATTACTCAATTTAAGCAAGCAGACCAAGGAAAAGGGGAAAAAATGTATTTTTTCAACCCTCCAATGATACTTTTTGATAATTCACGTCAAGAATTCAGCAAGAAATAGCTATCTTTGCCCCATAATAACCACATAAAGGCTCAAAACATGATTGTATATCCCAACGCAAAAATCAACCTCGGACTAAATGTTGTAGCCCGTCGTGCCGACGGTTATCATGACATTGAAACCATATTCTATCCTGTACCCTTGCAGGATGCCCTCGAAATCACACCGCTATCGCCGGAGACGACGGTCGCATCCACTTCGCGACATCACTTCCGCCAGGCCGGAACGCCGCTGGACTGCGCTCCAGAGGATAATCTCGTCCTCCGTGCCATTTCTCTCCTCGAAAAGGACTTTCAGCTGCCGCCGCTCGACATCTACCTCTATAAACATATTCCTGCCGGCGCAGGTCTGGGAGGAGGTTCTTCGGATGCCGCTTTCGCGATGCGGTTGGTGAACGAAAAATTCCGACTGGGACTCAGTGATGAGGATATGCGAAAGCGCCTTGCTTCGCTGGGCGCAGACTGTCCGTTCTTCCTCCTCGGGAAGCCCGCCTTCGCCACAGGAATCGGTGATCAGCTGACTCCTATAGACCTCGACCTTAAAGGCTGGAATCTGGTGATGGTGAAGCCGGAAATCCATGTGTCCACGGCTGATGCTTATGCAGCTGTGACTCCTCAGGAACCCCTGTTGCCTCTGCACGTTATTATTCGCCGACCCGTCAGCGAGTGGCAGTCTCTGATGCACAATGACTTTGAGCAGAGCGTGTTCCAGAAATTCCCGGAGATTGCAGCCATCAAGGACCGGTTGCTCGACCTCGGGGCAACGTATGCCGCCATGTCTGGAAGCGGTAGCTGCGTCTATGGTCTCTTCACGAATCCGATACTTCATATCGAAGAGAAATTTTCTGACAGTTTTGTTCGTCAGCGCGAACTCTGAGCGAAAAAATGAGAATAATGCTAATGAAACGATTGATTGAGGGGGCTTTGGCTCTGATGTTTCTCTTTATGACCGTCGGGAGTGCTAAGGCCCAGAAACTTCAGGTGCTGGACCCAGATGGTAATCCTGTGGGTTATGCTCATATCCTGAACCACGCCGGCACAGTAGTTAACATGACTGACTTGGATGGAACTATCGACCTGTCGCCTTTCCGGGGAGTGTTTCAGGGCAAGCCTGCCGTGATCACGCACATTGCCTTCAAGGCCCAGACGGTGAATCTGGCGGATGCGGGCGAGACACAAGTGGTGACGCTGCAGGATAATGACTTTGAGATGACGGAAGTGGCGGTATCTCCGAAGGACTACATCTATGTGCAGACCTATTTCCGCCTGATCTATATGGCTGATGATACCGTATTATATTATCGCGCAGGAGTGGTCGACAACGCCTACGATGTCAAGAAGAAGAAGGTGAGTGCCGATAAGCATCATTTCTCAAAGGGAAGGTACGGACTGATGAAATTCACACTGGACAAACTGATGGGACGCACTATTGATAACTTCGCCGTATTGCCTTCAAAATCAACCTTAACGGCTAATAGTGATGCGAAGGTGACCTTCACGCAGGAAACGCCCGACCGCGAACGTATCAGCTACGGCAACGAGCTCATCGGATTCATCGTCAAAGACAGGGAGGCGCACCGCCGCCGCACTACTGTTGACCAAAATGTATATCTCAGACACCTGTGGACGGAAAAGGGGAAGAGCAAGAAACTACAACGCATGGAGAGGAAGAAGAACAACGAAAGCAAGTACATCCTGATTTATCAGATGGACGACGATGGGAACTGCAGCGTGGAGGATTTCATGATGAAGCAAACGCATACGGAGTTTGACAGCTACAGCAAGATGAACAATAAGGATGAACACACCCGCATATGGTTAGAGGTGTTCTCTACAGATCGTGCTTACGTGACGAAGCGGGAACTGAAGGAACGCAAGAAGGCGAACCGCGTGGAGATGTCATATGCTGCCCTGCGACAGTTCGAAATCGACCACAACGTGCCGCAGTTAGTACCGCAGATGGTGGAGCGGATTAATGTGCTGATGAAGAAGAAGGAGAAATTAGAGTGAGATAGCGCGCCATGAGTAAGAGCTTTTGGGATAGGCTGAAGCAACGGATGAGGACGTGGGAACGTAGTCCGTTTACCTATGAATTCAAGGATGAGGAAGTGCACCACTGCCTCAACTGTTTTCATGACTTCAAGGGCAACTACTGCCCCTACTGCTCGCAGTCGGCAGACACAAAACGTATTTCCTGGAAGAGTATTTTCGGCAGTTTCCTGGAACTGTGGGACTTCACCACGCGTTCTGTTCCGAGTACGCTCTGGCAGCTTACCTACCGCCCAGGTCACCTCATCCGAGATTATCTGCAGGGTCGCCGCCTGACCAGCTTTGCGCCTATTAAGATGCTGCTGGTGGTAGCTTTCTTCATATCGCTCATTGACTATTATTTCATCAAAGAAGAGGAAAAGGGCGAATCCAAGACGGAGGTGACGGAAGAAAAGGCCGGAGTCAGCGTGGAAAGCAGTCTTCCGCCTCAAGCCATAAGTATGACGGGGGTTGAAGCTACCGTGGAAGATTCGCTGTTAGCTGAAGCGGCGCAGCAACGACAGGCGGAAGAGAGCGCGGACTCTATAAAAGAAGATTTTGAAAGCTCGTTTGGTAATTTTTTTGAACAAAAGATGGAGGGCTATGATGCCTGGAGCAAAGAAAATCAGGGCTGGTCGATGCTTATGCTCATCTCGTTCCTGATTCCGCCCACCTGGTTGCTGTTCCGCAGGTCAAAGAGGTTTCCCAAACACACGTTACCAGAAGGATTCTACATCCAGGTCCTCATGTGCCCGTTTATGCTGATAATCTCACTGCTCATCGAAGTCTCCGGTGCGTTCACGATGTTGATACCGGTGTACTACGTGTATGCCTACCGCCAACTCTTCGGCTATAGCACGTGGGGCACTGTGTGGCGTCTATTGCTCTGTCTCCTCTTTACCGTTGTCTTATTTTTCCTTATTATAGTTGTCGCGGCGGTTGTCTGGGTGATTTGGAGCGAGACCTGAGGATTCACCGCTTATTGTATCATACTGAGGAATTCGTCTTCAGAGAGGATTCTGACGCCTAACTTCTGGGCTTTCTCGAGTTTGGCAGGACCCATGTTTTCTCCGGCGAGGATGAAGGAGGTTTTCTTGGAGATACTGCCAACGTTCTTGCCTCCATGTTGTTCGATAAGTGCCTTGTATTCATCGCGTGAGTGGTGGGCGAAGACGCCGCTGATGACGATGCTGTAGCCCGCCAGCCGGTCGCTTTGTGCTGCCAGCACTTCTTCGGAGAGGGCCAGTTGCAGGCCGTGGGAGCGAAGCCGTTCGAGGAGGAAGGCATTGTAGGGATCCTGGAACCAGCGGATGACACTCTCGGCTGTGGCTTGTCCTATACCGTTGATTTGCAGCAGGTCGTCGAGGCTGGCGCGAGCCAGGGCATCGACGTCGCGGAAGGCGCGGGCGAGGATCTTTGCCGTCGTCTCGCCCACAAAGCGGATGCCCAGGGCAAAAAGTACACGTTCGAAGGGTACTGAACGGCTGTCGGCAATCGCCTGAATGGTCTTTCGTGCCGAACGCTCGCGCTCGCCGTGGGTGCCGTTGAGCTGGTCGATGGTGAGGTCATAGAGGTCTGCGATGTCGCGTATGAGGCGGCGTTCGTACAGTTCGTCAATGGTCTCAGGGCCAAGGGTATCGATATTCATGGCCCGCCGGCTGACGAAATGTTCGATGCGACCCTTTATCTGAGGAGGACAGTGGCTGTCGTTGGGGCAGTACCAGGCTGCCTCGCCCTCGTAGCGCACCAGTTCTGCGCCGCATTCCGGACAGTTGTGGATGAATTCGATACGTGGTCCGCGCTCTCCGCTGGCGAGGAATGCCTCGTCGACCCCTACAATTTTCGGAATGATTTCTCCGCCCTTCTCTACGAGGACGCGGTCGCCCAGGTGAAGGTCCATCTGTGCGATGAAGTCCGCATTGTTGAGGGTGGCGCGCCGGACGACGGTTCCTGAGAGCTGCACCGGATCCATATTGGCAACGGGAGTGACGACTCCCGTGCGTCCGACCTGGTATGACACCTCGCGAAGGACGGTGGACTGTTGCTCTGCCTGGAATTTATAAGCGATGGCCCAGCGGGGCGACTTCGCCGTCATACCCAGTGCCCGCTGCTGACGCAAGGAGTTTACTTTCAGCACGATGCCGTCGGTGGCTACGGGCAGGTTGCGCCGCTCAGTATCCCAGTAGTCGATGAAGGCGAAGACCTCTTCCAGCGTCTGCACCTTTCGCATGGCCTCGCTGACCTTGAATCCCCAGCTGCGTGCAGCCTGCAGATTCTCGAAGTGTCCTTCGGCGGGCAGCTGGTCGCCCAGGAGATAATAGAGATAGGCGTCGAGCTTTCGCTGGGCTACAACGCTGGTCTGTTTCTGCTTGAGCGTTCCGCTGGCGGCGTTGCGTGGATTTGCAAAGAGCGGCTCTTCACGAGCTTCGCGTTCGCGGTTCAGCGCCTCGAAGCTGGTCCAGGGCATCAGAATCTCGCCTCGGATCTCGAACTCCTGTGGCCAGTTGCCGCCCGGCTGCAGTTGCAGGGGAATGGTTCGGATGGTACGAACGTTGGCGGTGACGTCGTCGCCTTGAACGCCGTCGCCACGAGTGACCGCACGCACCAGCCGTCCTTGCTCGTAGTGCAGCGAGATGCTAAGGCCGTCGAACTTCAGTTCGCAACAGATTTCAAAGGCTTCGCCCTCCAGCCCACCGCGCGCGCGTTCGTAGAATTCACGTACTTCTTCTTTATTATAGGTGTTCGCCAGCGAGAGCATGGGGCGCGAGTGGAGCACCGTCTCGAAGTCTGAAGTGAGGTCGCTGCCCACGCGCTGAGTAGGGGAGTTGGGGTCAAAGAGTTCCGGATGGCTTGACTCCAAATCCTGCAATTCGCGCAACAATGCGTCAAACTCCTGATCGCTGATGGTGGGCTGGTTCAGGACGTAATAGTTGTAGTTGTGACGATGGAGTTCCTCTCTCAGCGCCACGATTCTGTCTGTTTCGTTCATTCTGGTGTTCAAATTCGCCGCAAAGATAGTCATAAAAATCGAAGCAGACGAAAGAAAGGGAAAAAATGATGTTAAAGGACTTGCACGATTCGAAAAAAATGTCTACCTTTGCACCGTCAAACCGAATTTTGCTTGTAAATGTCCATCATAAAACAATATCTATCGACTCAAAAAGAGGCTTTACAGAAGTTGCTTTGCCTCTACGCATACATCGGCGGCGACCTTAAAGACGATGACCGCACGCAAATCAGCGTCCACGGTTCTTGTTTGCTGGGCGAGTTGCCTCTGCTGACCAACGATCTAATCAAACAGGAATTCGTGGTTCACATGCCGGCGAATCACTTTGGTCCGGCCCAGCAGTTCATTCGTCCACGTATGTATGGCGAGGTGATGCGTTATCTGATGGATGAACATTCCGACTGGCTTGAGGAATTCGACAGCTGGCCTCTGACACGTTATCGTGAGTACGATGATCTGCAGAAAACCGTTCGCCGGCTACATGCCGGCAAGGCTCCTGCCCCCCTGGTTCTCAGCAGTTCGCTGCCTCCTTATCTTCTCAGCCTCGTCGACGACCGCCGCTATGAGCCGTTGATGACGATGATCCGCGACAATGACTTTCCGGCATTCATCAACGCCCTGGTTCGAAAATGGATGAAGGATGACTTCATCGACCCGGAAGAGACGCTGCGCCGGCAACTGAGCCTGCGTAAGCTCGACAAGACCGACCCTGATATTCGTGAGATGAACGCGCTGGTGAACTATTACCGTTATGTCTGTCAGGGGCAATATAATCCTCCCACAAGCGTTCGCATGACCTATTCCGACCTGCTGCTGAAGGGTGTTCATGCGATGTGTCAGGGCAAGAGCGACCTTGCCTGCAAGGTGTTCTCGGAGGCCGCTGCTGCATCCTCCCGTGCTGCTAAGGATAAGAGCGAAGACGAACGTTTCCTGACCGACGGTATTGCTGCCTTTTACTGGGTCGTTGCTATGTGGACCAGCAAGGAGGGCGAGTGCCGCGGACGGTTGAAAGCCTTTGTGGAACAGGCCAAGACGGGCAGCCCCTCGAACCTGTGGAGAGTAGGCGCAGCAGTGCTGGTCGCCGACGCCCTCATCAACCCTCTGCAGCGAATAGATATGGAACTGTTGACACAGCTCCTGAATCCTATCGACTTCCTGCAGCGCGAATATGTGCTTCAGCAGCGACTGGTCATGGTGCTGGCAGCAAGCTCCACAGGCCTGGAACTCACCCCTCAGAACTTCCTGGGTAAGTCTTCGTTCCTGCGACAGGAGGCATCGCTGTTCCTGCCCTCGATGACCAAGAAGGAACGGAAACTCCTCTCTAATGTCTTCGGAAACAAGACCATGTCCAGCTTCATACGTTCCAAGGATCCTTGGGAGATTATGCTCGACAGGCTCATCTCGTCGGAACAGAAGGCCGACACCTCGGATTCGGGAGAACATCGCGTTATGTACACGATCCTGAGCGACGGCGAAAGCGTAGAGCTGCGTGAACAGAACCGCCTCAAGGACGGACGTTGGGGCGCTGGAAAGCTGTTGCCATGGAACCGCTTCGTCACAGGCACAGAGCCCTTTATGGACCGTGCCGACCAGGCTGTAGTGGCTGACGTCCGTTTCCTGGGAATGAACCGCCTCACGGTGGGTGTTGTCCTCCCTCATCTCGTGGGATCCGACCGCGTTTACACAGGCGAACAGATGCCTTTCCGGCGAGTCAATATTGAACAGCAGAAACCTTATGTCATCATCGAACAGAAGCCTGAAGGAGGCTTCCGCCTGCAGTCGAACGTGACCTTTAAGGATATGATGTCGCAGACCAGCGTCTATCATCGTGTGGACTCCATGCAGTACATCTATTTTCCCATGAGTGATCACGAACGCGCGGTGCTGATGGAGCTGCTTTCGGTTACAGATTTTCCGCCCGAAGCCGAGGAGAAGCTTCGGCAGTTGCTGCCCCTGCTGGTGGGAACCACCGATATTCATAGCGACCTCATTCCATTGGAGCAGGAGATACAAAGCCATGATACTCAGAGCAAGACGCTTATCCGCCTCACTCCCGACCCAACGACCCAGACGATGTTCGATGCTTATGTGATCGTACGTCCGCTCATGGGCGGACAGATGGCTCTCACTCCCGCACAGGGCGACCGCACCATCATCGACCAGAGCGAGAAAACAGGCCGTGTGCGTATCGAGCGTGACTTCGAGACCGAAGCCCACAACCTTTCGGTTTTCCTCAACTTCTGCCAACAGCACGACATTGAGTTGACTGAGAACCTGGGCGCACATCTTTCCACTCCTCAGGTGCTGGATATACTTGCTTTCGTCAGTTCACACTCAGAGATCTGCGGTGTGGAATGGCCCGAAGGCGAGAAACTGCGTATGCGCCGCGCCAACAAGGCGTCAGATTGGGACATTGCCCTGCATCAGCGCGGACGATGGTTCGAAATCGAAGGCGACGTGAAGCTCGACGACAACTCCATTCTCACCGCCCAGCAGCTGTTGCAGGCTCTCGGAGCCAGCCATGGAGGCTACGTCCAGCTGCAGAACGGCGATTACCTCTGGCTCTCGGAGAAACTGCGCAAGCAACTCGACACCTTGGAGAGCCTCACCACCGTCGAAAACGGTCATCCCACGGTATCCAACCTCCAGACCTCGCTGCTTGGTGAGATCGTCAACGGAGAAATCGTTATTCAACATGACGAAGAGTTTGAAGGCCTCAAGCAACGCATCGAAAACGCCGAAAAGATTGAGCCTGAGATCCCCCAGGGACTCAAAGCCACCCTGCGTCCCTATCAGGTAGAGGGCTTCCAGTGGATGTCCCGTCTGTCGATGTGGGGCGCCGGAGCCTGCCTGGCGGACGATATGGGTCTTGGAAAGACTGTGCAGACCATTGCCTTCCTGCTGGATCAGGCCGACAAGGGTCCTTCCCTTGTAGTGGCTCCGGCCAGCGTCGTACCCAACTGGCGCAACGAGATCCAGCGCTTTGCCCCTGACCTCCATCCTTACGTCATTACGGATTATGTTAATCGTGAGAATATTGTGAAGCAGGCCTCAGCCGGCGACGTCGTCCTCTCCACCTATGGAATGCTTGTTTCCCTCCATTTCTGCATGACCAACAAGCAATGGAACATCGCCTGCCTCGACGAGGCTCATGTTATCAAGAACCGGGGTACCAAGACCAGCAATGTGTGTATGCAGCTCCAGGCCACCAACCGCATCATTCTCACCGGTACGCCCGTACAGAACCACCTCGGTGAGCTCTGGAACCTCTTCCAGTTCATCAACCCCGGACTCCTCAGTTCCTACGAGCAGTTCAACCAGAAATACATCATTCCTATCACCAACTTGCAGGACGACGACCGCCAGCAGCAGCTGCAGGCACTCGTCTCGCCGTTTATGCTGCGGCGTACCAAGCAGGCGGTGGTCAAGGAACTGCCCGAGAAGACGGAAATCACCATCAATGTGGAACTCACGGAGGACGAGATGGCGTTCTATGAGGTCGTGCGTCGCGAAGCCGAACAGCGTGTTATCGAAGAGGGCGAGAAGCTCAGTATCAATGTGCTGGCAGAGCTTACCCGACTGCGCCGTACGGCCTGCAGTGTGGAACTCAACGACCCCACTTGGATAGACGGTTCCAGCAAGGTCAACACCTTCCTCGAGCTCGTTCAGGCAATTGTCGAAGGAGGACACAGTGTGCTTGTATTCAGTCAGTTCACATCGTTCCTGCAGCTCGTGCAGCGCACCCTGAAGGAGAACCATCTTCCCTTCCTCTACCTCGACGGTGCCGTGCCCCTCAAACAGCGCGAACAGCTCGTACACGACTTCCAGAAGGGTAAGAGTCCCATCTTCCTCATCAGCCTCAAGGCCGGTGGAGTAGGGCTCAACCTCACCGCCGCCAACTACGTTATCCATCTCGACCCCTGGTGGAATCCTGCTATCGAACAGCAGGCCACAGACCGGGCCTATCGTATCGGACAGACGCAGGCCGTCACTGTCTATCACCTCATCTCGCGACATACGATTGAGGAGAAGATCCTGCGCCTGCACGAGAGCAAGCGAGCCCTTTCCGACACGATCCTCGAAGGAGCCGAAAACAACTACAAACTCACAGCTAAAGATCTGCTTGAAATGCTGTCAAATCAGTGGTAACTATGCGAATAGACATCATCACAGTACTCCCGCAACTCATCGAGGGATTCCTCGGAGAAAGTATCATCGGACGAGCCCAGAAACGAGGACTCGTTGAGATACACCTACACAACCTCCGCGATTATGCCGTCCGGAAAGACCGTCGTATTGACGACTATCCTTTTGGGGGATTCGCTGGTATGGTCATGCAGTGCGAACCCATCGACCGCTGCATCAGCGCCCTCACGGCCGAGCGCCACTATGACCAGATTATCTTTACCACCCCCGACGGCGAACAATTCTCACAACCCATGGCTAATGAGCTGTCGCTCTGCGAGAACATCATCATCCTCTGCGGACATTATAAGGGCATCGATTACCGCATACGCGAACATCTGATAACCAAGGAGGTAAGCATTGGTGATTATGTACTCACGGGTGGCGAACTGGCAGCTGCCGTTATGGCCGACGCCATCGTACGTATCCTCCCTGGAGCCATCGGCGATGAACAGAGCGCCCTCTCTGATTCCTTCCAGGACAACTTGCTTGCGGCGCCCGTTTACACCCGTCCCGCAGAATATCGTGGATGGAAAGTGCCTGATGTCCTCCTTTCCGGACACGAGGCGCGCATCAAGGAGTGGGAACTGCAGCAGAGTTTGGAACGCACACAGAGATTGCGCCCGGACTTGCTGAAGTTGAAACGTTCTTGAAGTATCAAGCGAGCAAGCTCGAGAGGAATAAAGTTCAAAGATTTAAGAGTTTAAGGAGTGTAAGGGATTAAAGGTAGAGCGGATGAAATGTTAAAAAATGCCAAGGAATGAAGAGATTCGCATTTTTCGCTCTTCATTTTGCGTCATGCATTTGAAAAACTCCCTATCTTTGCCCCGAACTAAGTATAAAACCCTATGGCAGAGCAAAAAAAACGCAACCTTTATATCATTGCAGGATGCAACGGAGCTGGCAAGACTACAGCTTCCTTCACCGTCCTGCCTGAGATGTTAGACTGCCGCGAATTCGTCAACGCCGACGAGATCGCCAAGGGACTCTCGCCCTTCAATCCCGAAGGCGTTGCCATCCAGGCAGGACGACTCATGATTGATCGCATAATCCACCTCCTCAAGGAAGGAGAGACCTTCGCCTTTGAGACCACACTGGCCACACGCTCCTATATGAAGCTCATCCAGCAGGCACAGAAACGAGGATATTTTGTCACGCTCCTCTTCTTCTCGCTGTCGTCGCCGGAACAGGCCGTGGCACGAGTGGCCAAGCGCGTCAGTCAGGGCGGCCACAATATCCCCCTCGAAGTTATTCATCGACGCTTCCATGCAGGACTGCAGAACCTCTTCCAGCTCTACATTCCCGTGGTCGACTACTGGACACTCTACGATAACTCCACCGTTCCCTCCGCCAAGATTGCATGCGGATGGAGGGACCAGCGCGTTAACGTTGTGGACGAGACACGCTACATCGATTTATCTGCAACCTATAAAATCCCCGAAAGTCATGAATGAAAGAGAAGTAATCGAAATGCAACGCAAGATCGATCGGGGAATTGTGCTGGCGCAGCAGAAACTCGTTGAACGTTCACGCCTGTTACATTACACCCTTGTCGTAGCCCGTGGAGGACAAGTCATCGAAGTGCAGCCCGACGAACTCTGATTGAAGTATTGCCCGACATATCCTTCTCGGAAGTGTTGTCCGGCAAACCCTGTTCGAAGTGCTACGCTGTGGCATCTGACCGCTTTCCCTACCTCGAAAGTGACTCAGTGGCTCAGTACTCAGTTTATTTTAGATATACCCCAACAAGAGAGGGTAGAAGTCTGCTATAGAAATAAGTATTATAATATATTTAGAAAATATATACATAATACTAAGTCTCTATTGTACCCCATAGTCCCCTTTCCCTATATCCATTTTTTTTACTGAGTGTTGAGTCACTGAGTCGCTTTTGGCTGAAGTAATGAAGTAAGGTCGTCTTTGGCCAGAGTGAGGTCGTGGACCGAAAGACATAAGGTCGTAGGTGATAATTCGTATGGTCGAATGTGACGATTCGTATGGTTGTTGGCGGCGATACGTATGGTCGTAGGTGGCGATTCGAATGGTCGTAGGTGGCGATTCGAATGGTCGTAGGTGGCGATTCGAATGGTCATAAATGCCACAGCGACCTAATATATTTAGGTCCTCGAAAGTATGCAAGATGGGCGACGAAGATTGCAGATAAATGTTAAGATGCTTAAATCAGTCTAAAACCATTCTTAAACTACCATGTCAAATTTGGCGGTTTCGGAAAAAAGTTGTACCTTTGCACCGCAAAAATGAAATGCATATGGGATTCCTGAATTTCTTCTCCCGCAACAAGGAGCAACAGAAAGAGACGCTGGACCGCGGTCTCGAGAAAACCAAGGAGAGTTTCTTTGGTAAGCTGGCACGTGCCGTGGCCGGTAAGAGCAAGGTGGACGACGATGTGCTCGACGACCTCGAAGAGGTGCTTGTCACCTCCGACGTGGGTGTGGACACCACGCTGAATATCATCCGCCGGATAGAAGAGCGCGTGGCACGCGACAAATACGTGAGTACCAGCGAGCTACAGGGCATTCTCCGCGACGAGATTGCAGCCCTGCTGACTGAAAACAACACCGGTGACACTGAAGGCTACCAGCTGCCCGAGGGCAAGCGGCCGTATGTCATCATGGTCGTGGGTGTCAATGGTGTAGGCAAGACCACCACCATCGGCAAGCTCGCCTGGCAGTTCAAGCAGGCAGGTTTGAAGGTGATGCTCGGCGCTGCCGACACGTTCCGTGCTGCCGCAGTGGAACAGATCGTCATCTGGGGCGACCGCGTAGGAGTGCCCGTAGTGAAACAGCAGATGGGTGCCGACCCCGCCAGTGTGGCATTTGACACCCTCAGCAGTGCCGTGGCCAACGACATCGACGTCGTGCTCATCGACACCGCAGGACGACTGCACAATAAGAAAGGTCTGATGGATGAGCTCTCGAAGATCAAGCGCGTGATGCAGAAGGTGGTGCCCGAGGCCCCGCACGATGTGATGCTGGTGCTCGACGGCAGCACGGGGCAGAACGCCTTCGAACAGGCTCGCCAGTTCACAGCCGCCACCGACGTCACCTCCATGGCCATCACCAAACTCGACGGAACAGCGAAGGGTGGGGTAGTGCTCGGTATCTCAGACCAGTTCAAGATTCCCGTCCGTTACATCGGACTTGGCGAGGGCATGGAAGACTTGCAACCCTTCAATAGAAAAGATTTCGTCAATAGCTTGTTCGGAGAGAAATGAAGAATAGTGTTGACCTCCTGACCATGGGCTGTTCCAAGAACCTGGTGGACAGCGAGCGCCTGATGGCCCAGCTGCGCCACGCCGGCTATCGGGTGCAGCACGACCCTGAAGTGTGCAAGGGTGACATCTGCGTCATCAACACTTGCGGCTTCATCGGCGACGCCAAGGAGGAAAGCATCAATATGATACTCCAGCAGGGACAACGCAAGGAGATGGCTGGCCCCGGAGGCTTGAAGAAGCTCTACGTCATGGGGTGCCTCTCTCAGCGCTACCTCGAAGAGCTGCAGGCCGAAATCCCTGAAGTCGACGGCTGGTACGGCAAGTTCGACTGGCCCCAACTGCTGGCTGACCTCGGTCACACCTGGGACGATGCCCTCACTCCCGGCCGCCTGCTCACCACCCCGTCGCACTACGCCTATGTGAAGATCTCCGAGGGCTGCGACCGCCGCTGTTCCTACTGCGCTATCCCCCTCATTACCGGCCACCACCAGAGCCGTCCGATGGAGGAGATCCTCGACGAGGTGCGGCAGCTCGTGAAGCAGGGCGTCAAGGAGTTTAACATCATTGCCCAGGAACTCACCTACTATGGCATCGACCTCTATCACCGTCGTGCCATTGCCGAGCTCGTCGACCGCATGGCCGACATCGAAGGAGTCTGCTGGATACGCCTGCACTACGGCTACCCCACCGACTTCCCCTGGGAACTCCTGCAGGTGATGAACCGCCACGAGAACGTCTGTCGTTACCTCGACATCGCACTGCAGCACATCGCCAACCCCGTGCTCACCGCCATGCGCCGCCATATCACCAAGCAGGAGACCTATGACTTCGTGGAGCGCATTCGTAACGAGGTGCCTGGAATCCACCTGCGTACCACCCTGATGGTCGGCCATCCGGGCGAGACGGAGGAAGCTTTCCAGGAGCTGCTCGACTTCACACGTTGGGCTCGCTTCGAACGGATGGGCGCCTTTGCCTACAGCGAGGAAGAGGGCACTTATAGTGCTACAGCCTACTCCGACGATATCCCCGACGAGGTCAAGCAGACCCGTCTGTCGAAACTCATGCGCATCCAGCAACGCATCTCCAGCGAGGTTCAGGAAGCTAAGGTCGGCACCCAGCAACGTGTTATCATCGACCGCACAGAAGGTGATTACTTCGTCGGCCGCACCCAGTATGACTCCCCGGAGGTGGACCCCGAAGTTCTCATCCCCATTCAGGTCCCTGATGGCCAGACGGTCGGATCCTCCCTCGCGATCGGTCACTTCTATGATGTCCGCATCACTTCGGCCGACGACTTCGACCTATATGCTACACCCATTCGAGAATCCAAATAATTTTCAATTTATAACTGAATGAATCACAAAGATTTCATATCCGCTCTATCTCAGCAGACGGGCCTTACAGCAAAGCGCACACAGAGTATGGTCAACAACCTGCTGGCCGAACTCACGGCACGCTTTGAGGAAGGCGACGCCCTGCAAGTCCAGAACTTCGGCACTTTCGAGGTGAAGAAGAAGATGGAACGTATCATTGTCAATCCCTCTGGAGGACAACGTATGCTGGTGCCCCCCAAACTCGCACTGGTCTTCAAACCGAGTGTTAACTTTAAAGAAAACATTCAGGAAGGAGGTGAACAGTAGTCATGGATGCAAGATTCTCAATCATGGATTTGGCTCAGGCTATGGTGCGCCGTGCCAATGTCCCCTCTGCAGATGCTGCAGCTTTCGTCCGTCAGTTCTTCGAGACCATTCAGGAAGCCTTGCTGCGTGACAAAATTGTCAAAGTACGTGGCTTCGGCACCTTCAAGCTCATCAGCGTGGAGCCTCGGGAGAGTATCAGCGTAGCCGACGGCAGCCGCATACAGATTGCAGGTCATACCAAGGTGTCTTTCACGCCGGATGCCGTTCTCCGCGATGCGGTCAACAAGCCCTTTGCAGAGTTCGAAACCGTTATTCTCAGCGACAGTCTCGATATCGCTACTTTAGAAGCTCTGGATGCAGAAGTTCCTTCTGAAGATATTCCTTCTGAGGATGTTCCGGCTGAAGATCTTCCGTCTGAAGAAGAGACCACAGAAGAAGTTCCGGCAGAAGAGGAGACCACAGTTCCTGAGGAAGAGGTTGAAGTTGAAGAAAGCATTGTTGCTGCTCCTGTGGTAGAGGAACCTGCTGTTTCTATAGAAGAGGAAGATGAGCCCGCTGCTCCTGTGGAAGAGGAAGAAGAGGTCGCAACTCCTGAAGAACAGGAAGAGGAACCTGCTGTTCCTGTTGAAGAGGAAGTAGAACCTGTTGTTCCTGTTGAAAAAGTAGCAGAACCCGTGGCTCCTGAAGTGAAGGAAGAACCCGCAACCAAGACAGAAGAACCTGTCACCGTGAAGGTGGTTGAACCCGTTCCTGTAGTAGTGGTTGAGCCAGTTCCTGCAGGAGAGTCTGCCAAGGCTGAAAAAGAAACCGAAGTGCCGGTGACTCCTTTGAGGAGCGAGTCGCCCCGCTACTGCAGCTCCTGGCGCTGCTTCCTTGCTTTCCTCCTGGCACTGTTGCTCTTTATCGTGGGCTATTGTGTAGGTTATCTGCGCCCCGTAGAGCTGCCCTTCCTGACCGGACAGACCGAGACGACAGCCTCTAAGCAGGCGCCCTCGAAACAAGCTTCGGCAAAACAACAGCCGGCTAAGAAGCCCGCAACCGCTGCTCCCTCAGCCTCCAAAGACTCCATCGCAGCAAAGACTGATTCCACAGCTGCCGCCAAACCTGCGGCTCCCGCTAAGGCTCCCTCCGAGACCCTGGCCTATCCGCAGGTCGAAGGTGGGGAATACTGGATCGTTGGAATCAAGGGCACCGAGATTATGAAACCCGGACATACCCTCCTCAACTTCTCGCTGAAATACTATAAGAGCAAGGATTTCGTAGAGTACATCTGTGTGATGAACGATATCAAGAATCCCGATATCGTTCCTAACAACAAAGAACTCAAGATTCCTGAACTCCAGAAAAAATAACGTTAACTCTAAAAAACATACAACAAAAATGGCAGAATCCATTGACATTCGCGAACTCAACGAGCGCATCGAGCGCCAGAGTGGTTTCGTCACCAACCTGATGACTGGTATGGATCAGGTCATCGTGGGACAGCGCCACCTCGTAGAGTCACTACTTATCGGCCTTCTCTCCGACGGCCACGTTCTCCTCGAAGGCGTTCCCGGTCTTGCAAAGACCCTCGCCATCAAAACTTTGGCACAACTCATCGACGCCAAGTTCAGCCGCATTCAGTTCACTCCAGACCTGCTTCCTGCCGACGTCACCGGCACCATGATCTATTCTCAGAAGGACGAGAAGTTCATGGTCGAACAGGGTCCTGTCTTCGCCAACTTCGTCCTCGCCGACGAAATCAACCGTGCTCCCGCCAAGGTGCAGAGTGCTCTGCTCGAAGCCATGCAGGAGCGTGAGGTCACCATCGGCAAGCAGACCTTCCAGCTGCCTTCGCCCTTCCTCGTGCTGGCTACGCAGAACCCTATCGAGCAGGAAGGCACCTACCCGCTGCCCGAGGCACAGGTGGACCGCTTCATGCTGAAGGTGGTCATCAGCTATCCGAAACTCGAAGAGGAGAAGCGCATCATCCGTCAGAACATCGGAGGTGAGCGTTCGGCAGTGCGAGCTGTGCTCTCTACGAAGGAGATCATGGAGGCACGTGAAGTCGTGCGTCAGGTATATCTCGACGAGAAGATTGAACAGTATATCGCCGACATCGTCTTCGCTACCCGTTTCCCCGAGAACTACGGATTGAAGGACATCAAGGACTTCATCGAGTTCGGAGGATCGCCCCGCGCCAGTATCAACCTGGCCCTGGCTGCTCGTGCCTACGCCTTCATTAAGCGTCGTGGCTACGTCATTCCAGAGGACGTTCGTGCCGTTGCTCACGATGTGCTGCGCCATCGTATCGGACTCACCTACGAAGCCGAGGCCAATAACGTCAGCGCCGACGAAATCGTCAGCAAGATTCTGAATAAGGTAGAAGTTCCTTGATTTGACGATTGGACAATTTAGCATTTAGACACTATTACTATTGAAGAACAAAGTCAATCTTATAGTTGTCAAATCGTAGAATCGTGAAATAGTCAAATTGAATTGTGGAAACATCTGAGATCCTTAAGCGCGTCCGCCAGATAGAAATAAAGACCCGTGGGCTCTCCAGCAATATCTTTGCCGGCGAGTACCATTCGGCCTTCAAGGGACGTGGTATGGCCTTCAGCGAAGTGCGTGAATATCAGTATGGCGACGATATCCGCGACATCGAATGGAACGTCACTGCCCGCTTCAATAAACCTTATATCAAGGTCTTTGAGGAGGAGCGTGAACTGACCGTGATGCTGCTCGTGGACGTCAGCGGAAGTCTCGACTTCGGCACCACCGTACAGACCAAGCGCGATATGGTTACGGAGATAGCTGCCACGCTGGCTTTCAGCGCCATACAGAACAACGATAAGATTGGCGTCATCTTCTTCTCCGACCGCATTGAGAAGTTTATCCCGCCGAAGAAGGGTCGCAAGCACATCCTTTATATCATCCGCGAACTCCTGGACTTCAAGCCCGAGAGTCAGCGGACGGATATACAGCAGGCCGTGGAATACCTCACGCAGGTCATCAAGCGCCGCTGTACCTGTTTCCTGCTCAGCGACTTCATCGACGAGCGCGACTTCCGTCAGCCCCTGACCATCGCCAACCGCAAACACGACGTCGTGGCCATTCAGGTCTATGACCGCCGTATTGCCGAGCTGCCTGATGTAGGTCTGATGCGGGTGAGGGATGCCGAGACGGGTCATCTCCAGTGGATAGACACCTCCAGCCGTAAGGTGAGGGCTGCCCAGTCCCGCTGGTGGTACGAACAGATCCAGCGTCTCAACGATATCTTCTCGCGGAGCAATGTGGACCACGTCAGCGTGCGTACCGACCAAGATTACGTGGTTGCCCTGCGCAGCCTATTTGCACAAAGAACGTAAAAATGATGAGAATCAGAAATATCATCCTGCTATCGCTTCTATTGATAACGACGACAGCCAGGGCTCAAGTCATCTTCGATGCACGTATCGATACCCTCATACTGCTCATCGGAGAACAGCGCGAGCTGACCCTCGATGTCACCTGCGGAGCCAAACAGAAGCTGAAGATGCCCGACTACGAACCGATGCAGCCCTTGGCACAAGACGTCGAAATCGTGGAGCTGCTCGGCACCGACACCACCTTCCTCGATGAAGGCAATAGGATGCAGGTCCTACAGCGCTATACCATTACCGCCTGGGACTCTGCCTTCGTGCTCTTGCCTCCCTTTGAGGTTGAAGTGGACGGGCAATCGTACAAGTCCAATCAATTAGCACTGAAGGTACTAACGGTTCCTGTGGACACCGTTCATGTCGACCAGTTCTTCCCTCCGAAGGATATTCAGAATAATCCTTTCTCCTGGGACGACTGGAAGCCCGTGATGTGGTTCGTAGGTATCAATCAGCTACTGGCCCTCATCCTCCTGTGGATCTACAGCCGCTGGCGCGAGAACAAACCGCTCATCCGCATCATCCGCCGGAAGGTGAAGCTGCCGCCGCATCAGGTGGCTATGACCGAGATCGAACGTATCAAGGCCGACCGCAAGTGGGCAGAGGAGGACAGCAAGGAGTACTACACCCAGCTCACGGATACCCTCCGCAACTATATCAAGGAGCGCTACGGATTCAACGCTACCGAGATGACGTCCTCTGAGATTATTGAACGACTGCTGCAGGAACAGGACGAACAGGCATTGGCGGAACTGCGCCAGCTCTTCACCACCGCCGACCTCGTCAAGTTCGCCAAGTGGACCACGCTCATCAATGAGAACGACGCCAACCTCGTCAGCGCCATCGACTTCATCAACCAGACGAAGATAGAGGTAGACCCCAACGCACCCACCGAAATCGTGGAGGTGCCCGAGGAAGTAAAGCAAAGCCAGAAGCGTTCCTTCGCCCTGAAGGTCGTCATGTGTGTGATTGCCGTCATTGCCGTAGCCTTTGTGGCCTATGCCCTCTACCTCACTATCGACTTAATTCGTTAAGACTATGCAATTTGCACATCCATATTTCCTCCTGCTACTGCTGCTACTCCTACCGTATATAGTATGGTATATCCTGCGGCATCGTACCAGCGAGCCTACATTGCAGGTGTCTTCGACATCAGCATTTCGGCGTGCGCCCCGCACCTACAAGCAGTTCCTGGTCCATGCACCTTTCCTCCTGCGTTGTCTCTCCTTCTTGATGATCGTGCTCGTGCTGTGCCGTCCCCAGACCAGTAACTCTTGGAGCGACCGCACCATCGAAGGTATAGATATCATGCTTTGTGTGGATATCTCGACATCGATGTTGGCCGAGGACCTGAAGCCGAATCGTATCGAAGCCGCTAAGAAGGTGGCAGCAGAGTTCATTGCAGGTCGTCCGAACGACAACATAGGCCTCACCATCTTTTCCGGTGAGTCCTTCACACAATGTCCGATGACCACTGACCATGCCGTGTTGCTGAATCTCTTCGAGAACGTCAGTTGCGATATGGTGCAGCGCGGTCTCATGGACGACGGTACGGCAATTGGTATGGGATTGGCCAACGCCATCACCCGCCTCAAGGACAGCAAGGCCAAGTCCAAGGTCATCATCCTGCTGACCGACGGCTCCAACAATGCAGGCGATATCTCGCCGCTGACGGCAGCTGAGATTGCCAAAAGTTTCGGAATCCGCGTCTATACGATAGGCGTAGGAACCAATGGAACAGCACGTTATCCTTATCCCGTAGGAGGACGTATTGAGTACATCAACATTCCCGTGGAGATCGACGAGAAGACCCTCGCGTCCATTGCCCGCACCACCGACGGCGAGTTCTACCGCGCCACCAATAATGCCAAGCTTCGCGAGGTCTATCAGGAAATCGACAAACTGGAGAAGACCAAGATGAACGTCAAGCAGTACTCCAAGCGCTATGAGGCCTTTGCGCCCTTCGCCCTCTTCGCCTGTCTCTTCATCCTGCTCGAGATCCTGCTGCGTGAAACCATCCTCAAGAAAATCCCATAATTGCCCCATTTTTCGATTCCACAATAACCCAAACCAAAATAGATTGTCAAATCGTTAATTCGTCAAATATAGTCGATCGTGAAATCGTGAAATCGTGAAATCGTGAAATCGTCAAATAGTGAAATTGTGAAATCGTAAAATCGTCAAATCGTCAAATACAATAGATCGTCAAATTAAAAATATGTTCCGCTTCGAGAATCCCATATACCTCTATGCTCTCGCAATCATTCCGCTGCTTGCACTGCTGCATTATGGAACCAACATATTGCGCCGCCGTCGCCTGAAGAAATACGGCGACATGGAGCTTCTGAAACCGCTGATGCCCGACGTCTCACGCTGGCGTCCGGAAGTCAAGTTCTGGCTGGTGAACCTCGCCTTGGCAATGATGATTGTCTGCCTCGCCCGTCCGCAGTACGGTACGAAGATAGATACCCGCACCCGAAAGGGCATCGAAGCCATCATCGCACTCGACGTCTCCAACTCCATGCTGGCAGAGGACGTCACTCCCAGCCGTCTGGCCAAGTCCAAGATGCTCATCAGCAGCCTCGTGGACAATATGGTGGACGACAAGGTGGGTCTTATCGTCTATGCAGGCGAAGCCTACACCCAGCTGCCTATCACTTCCGACTACGTATCGGCCAAAATGTTTCTCGACAACATCTCGCCGGATATGATTGCCGTACAGGGCACAGACATTGCCCGGGCTATCCGGCTCGCTTCCCACAGCTTCACGCAACAGGTAGGCGTGGGACGTGCCATCTTCGTCATCACCGACGGCGAGGACAACGAAGGCGGTGCCGTTGATGCCGCTAAGGACGCCTTGAAGAAGGGGATGAATGTCTATGTTCTTGGTGTAGGTTCTCCCGAGGGCAGTCCGATCCCAATTCCCGGAGGTCGTGGCTATCTCACTGATAATTCTGGGAATACGGTGGTCTCCAAACTCAATGAGGATATGTGCCGCGAGATCGCTCAGGCCGGTGGTGGTGCATACATCTATGTGGACAACAGCTCTTCCGCACAGGCTGCCCTCCAGCGCCATATCGACAAGCTGGCGAAGGCAGAGATGGAATCTGTGCTCTACAGCGAATACGACGAGCACTTCGGTGACTTCGCCTGGGCGGCATTGGTCCTGCTGCTCGTTGACCTCTTTATTCTTGCCCGCATGAACCACGTCTTCAGCCGCGTACGTCTGTTCCGTGTTTCGGACAAGGGCGCAGCCCTGCTTCTGTTCCTCCTCTTCTCGCTGGGCGCACCGGCACTCTTCGGTGAGTCAGGTTCTGCCTATGCCCAGAAGAAGAACGACCGCTACTATGTGCGTCATGGTAACCGCTACTATCGCGACAGCCTCTACGCCAAGGCTCAGGTCGATTATCAGAAGGCATTAGAAAAGGACGCCTCGAACCCCACCGCCCACTACAACCTGGGCAACGCCTTCCTCTATCAGGGTCAGCCTCAGGAGGCGATGAAAAACTACGAAAGCGCTATCCGTCTGGAAAAAGACCCGCTGCGACAGGCACAGTCTTACCACAACGCCGGCGTCATCTTCCAGAGCCAGCAGCAGTTCCAGCAGGCTATTGACTGCTATAAGAACGCTCTTCGCCGGAATCCTACGGACGATGAGACACGTTATAATCTGGCCCTCTGTCAGCATCAGCTGAAAAAACAACAGCAGAATCAGGACAGCAGCCAAGACCAGGAGGGAGAGGACCAGCAGCAGCAAGACCAGCAGCAACAACAAGACCAACAACAGCAACAGCAGCAACAGCAGCAACAGGACGAGCAGCAACAGCAGCCGGAACAGCCCAAGATGTCTCGCGAGAACGCTGAACAACTCCTGCAGGCCGCACAGCAGGAGGAAAAGCAGACGCAGGACAAGGTCAACAAGGCTCTGCAGAAACCTCAGCGCCGCCAGTTGCAGAAGCAGTGGTAATTGGTCGAAACAACAAAGGACAAACAAGGACAATCCTATGAAAAGATATTTAGTTCTATTTTCATTCCTTCTATTTCTCCTGCCCGTTTGGGCTCAGGTACGCATCACCGTTCAGGCACCGTCTGACGTCGTGGAGGGCGACCGCTTTCGCATTTCCTACTTGGTGAACACGCAGGATATCGAGAACTTCAAGGTCGATAAGTTCGAGGGACTCGTGGAACTTTATGGTCCCAGCCAGAGCCGTTCGTCCAGCGTCTCCATCGTCAACGGTCGGACCACGTCGTCCAGCACCATTACGTTCACGTACACGGTGACGACGGAGAAGCCCGGCACCTTCCACGTTCCGGCAGCCACCGTTGTCAGCGACGGCAAGACCTATAAGTCCGACTCTCCGACCATCAATGTATTGCCGGGCGGAAGCAGATCTTCTGGCGGCGGTGCTGCTGGCGGCTCTGCAGGCGCAGGTCAAGGTGCGCAGGGTGGGGGACAGGCCCACCAGAATCCCGCCGACCGTATGCATGTAGCTGATGTGGGCGACCGCATCACCAGCAAGGATATCTTCATCGCCGTCACCGCCTCGAAGAAGCGGGTGTTCGAGCAGGAAGCAGTCCTGCTAACCTATAAGCTCTACACCCTCGTGAATATCAGCAGCCTGGAAGGAAAGATGCCCGAACTCGACGGATTCCATGTTCAGGAAATCAACCGTCAGCGTCAGCCCGAGCTGAAGATGGAGCACTACAACGGCAAGAACTATGGAACGGTGGTCTGGTCGCAATATGTGGTATTCCCCCAGCAGACAGGCACGCTTCGTATTCCTGAAATCAAGTACGAAGCCACCGTCGTGCAGCAGAACCGCAGCGCCGATCCTTTCGATATCTTTTTCAATGGCGGATCGATGATGCAGGAAGTCCGCAAGACCGTGATGGCTCCTGCCGTCACCCTGCAGGTCGATGCCCTTCCCACTCCCAAGCCCGCGAACTTCTCCGGAGCCGTAGGACGGTTCAGCATCGCCTCCACGCTTACTCCCCAGGAACTGAAGGCCAACGACGCCACGACCCTGCGCCTGACCGTGACGGGAACAGGTAATATGAAGCTGATGAAAGCTCCCGAAGTGGCTTGGCCCAAGGATTTCGAACGCTACGACCCGAAGACCGAGGACAAGACGTCTGTCGGTGCTACGGGTTCCTCGGGCAGTGTCCTCTACGACTTCATCGCCGTGCCTCGTCATCAGGGCAAGTTCGAGTTGCCTCCTGTGGAGTTCTGCTACTTCGACCCCGATGCCCGTGAGTACAAGACCGTTACGACAGCCGGCTACACCATCGATGTCGCCAAGGGCAAGGGCGGCAGTTCTTCCTCTCAGGCCATGTCGAAGGAGGAAGTGGAACTGTTGAACAGCGATATCCATTACATCAAGACTGGCGAACCGACTTATCTCACCGCAGATTCTGCCCTTTTCGGCTCCTCGCGTTATTGGATGACTTATGGTATTGCTCTGGTGGTCTTTGGTGTGCTGATGTTCATCTTCCGTCGCAGGGCCGTGGCGAATGCCGACCTGGTAGGCCGCAGGGGCAGAGGTGCCAGCAAGGTAGCCACCAAACGTCTGAAGACAGCCCGCAAGCTGATGACCCAGAACAACGCTACCGCCTTCTATGAGGAGACGATGAAGGCGCTCTGGGGCTACGTCGGCGACAAGCTGAATATTCCCGTCAGCGAACTCTCGAAGGATAACGTGCGGGAGAAGCTGACCGCCCGTCAGCTGTCCGACGAACTCATCGACCAGTTCCTCCGTGCACTGGACGATTGTGAGTTCGCACGCTTTGCTCCTGGTGACCCCGCCGATACGATGGATAAGATCTACGCCTCTGCCGAAGAGGTCATCAATAAAATGGAAACCGAACTGAAAAGGAAATAAGGCAATGAAACGCATCTGTATATATCTGGCAGCATTGCTGCTCACACTTCCTGCTTTGGCCGACGAGAAAGCACTCGCCGATTCCGCCTATGCGCACGAAGATTTCACCACGGCAGCTCAAATCTACACCCAGCTCCTCGACTCCTGCGGCAGCAGCGCCCAGCTCTATTACAACCTCGGCAACTGCTACTACCGCCAGGACTCCATCGCCCGTGCCATCCTCTGCTACGAGCGCGCCCGTCTGCTCGACCCTGCTGACGATGATGTCCGCATGAACCTCGAGATGGCGAGGGCAAAGACCGTGGACCGCGTCATGCCCGTCAACGAGATGTTCTTCGTCGCCCTCTTCCACCGCCTGGTACTCTCATTCAGTCTTCAGACCTGGGCGTGGCTGGGTCTGCTGACGTTCCTGCTGATGCTGTGCGCCATCGCTGCCTACTTCTTCCTCCCCACCTTGGCGGGAAAGAAAGCCGGCTTCACAATAGCTGTCATCGCGCTGCTTGTCTGTGTCTTTGCGAACCTCGCGGCCTATCAGCAGCTCCACCAGCTGGAGAACCGCACGAGTGCCGTCATCATGTCTTCCTCCGTGGTCGTCAAGAGCACACCCAGCCAGGCCGGCACAGACCTCTTTATATTACACGAGGGCACGCGCGTGGAAATCGACGACAACTCCATGAAGGAGTGGGTGGAGATTCAGATGAACGACGGCAAGGAAGGCTGGATACGTCGTGCAGATATCGAAGTGATTTAAAACGTAATAGCTTCCTCATACACAAGAACGATGGAAGAACTGATCCATACCGACCAACAGCTGTTCCTGGCCCTCAACGGCAGCGACAGCGTGTGGCTCGACCAGTGTTTCCTGAGCATCACGCGAACAGGCACGTGGATTCCGCTCATTCTCGTTCTGCTTTACATCCTGCTGAAGAATCGTCCGTGGCGCGAGGTGTTGCTCCTTGTGGTCTGCCTCGCCCTCGTCATCTTCCTGGCCGACCGCTTTTCCAGTGGATTCTGTAAACCTTTCTTCCATCGTTTCCGTCCCAGCCATGAGCCGGCGCTGGAAGGCTATGTGGACTTGGTAGGCGACCTGCGGGGAGGACTCTATGGCTTCATCAGCAGCCACGCCGCCAACACCTTCGGTGCCTGGGCGTTCCTCTCGCTTTACTTCCGCCGTCATGCGATGACGTGGACGCTGTTCCTCTGGGCGTGTCTCAGCAGTTTCTCGCGTATCTACCTCGGTCTTCATTTCCCCGGCGACATCCTTTGCGGCGCCCTCTGGGGTATTTTCTGCGGAGTCGTCTGCTTTGGTCTGATGAGGGCCTTTGCCGCGTGGAAAAAGATACCTTTTTATGACTACGAGGAGACCGGGCCGACGCTCTTGGGTTATTACTCCAATCCCGATGGTTTTGAACGCAAAGATGACCTCTTCTTTGCGGCTACTTTTGGGTTTACGTTGCTTTTTGTGGCGATTTATGCACTTCTTTAGCCCGAAATCGAAAGTTTTTTGCTCTGAAGTTTTGCCCTTAACAATTTAATTGTTACTTTTGCGCCGCTTTTTGGGCAAGGCATCACGTCTGGCCCCTCTGATTTATACAAAAATGACAAAAAAATATGACTACAAAGTTTCCTGAACACAGTCGCCTCAATCTGACAGAGGTGAACCATGAAGTACTCAAGCTATGGGAACAGGAAGACCTGTTCCATCGCAGCATCTCCGAACGCGAGGGCTGCCCCTCTTTCGTATTCTTCGAAGGCCCCCCGTCCGCTAACGGCCACCCGGGTATCCACCACGTCCTCGCACGTTCCATCAAGGATACGTTCTGCCGTTTCAAGACAATGAAGGGCTTCCAGGTTCACCGCAAGGCAGGCTGGGATACCCACGGACTTCCCGTGGAACTGGGCGTAGAGAAGGAACTCGGTATCACCAAGGAAGATATCGGCAAGACCATCTCCATCGATGACTACAACCGCAAGTGCCGTGAGAACGTCATGATGTTCACCCAGGAGTGGGAAGACCTCAGCAGCCGCATGGGCTACTGGGTCGATATGGAACATCCTTACATCACCTACGATAACAAATACATCGAGACACTCTGGTGGCTGCTCAAGCAGCTCTACCAGAAGGGACTGCTCTACAAGGGCTACACCATCCAGCCCTACAGCCCTGCTGCCGGCACCGGTCTCTCCTCGCATGAGTTGAACCAGCCCGGCTGCTATCGCGACGTGAAGGACACCACGGTGACTGCGCAGTTCAAAGTCCTTTCCCCAGTCGGTAGTGTGTTCGGCAGTTCCGTTGCCGAAAGCGCATTGCCTGTCTACATCCTCGCCTGGACTACCACCCCTTGGACGCTGCCTTCGAACACCGCCCTCTGCGTAGGCCCGAAGATTGAGTATGTGGCTGTGAAGGGTCAGAATCCCTACACCAAGGAAGAAGCCATCTATATCATTGCCAAGTCCCGCAAGGACGTGTACTTCCCAGCTCCTAAGGAAGAGGGCGTACCCGCTCCCGAGGTACTTGGAGAGTGCCTGGGTTCCGACCTCCTCGGTCTCCACTACGAGCAGCTCTTCCCCTGGGTGAAGCCCTGTGCTCTCGAGAACGGCAAGGCGGTCGACAAGTCGGCAGATGCCTTCCGCGTCATCCCCGGAGACTATGTCACTACAGAAGACGGTACGGGCATCGTACACATCGCACCCACCTTTGGTGCCGACGATGCCAAGGTGGCCAAAGACGCAGGCATCCCTTCGCTCTTTGTCATCGATAAGGCCGGCGACACCCGTCCTATGGTAGACTTCACGGGTAAGTATTTCGTGAAGGAAGACATGGACGAGGCCTTTGTCCAGACCTGCGTCAATGACAGCTACTGGCATCATGCCGGCGACTTCGTGAAGAACGCCTACGATCCCAAGTATGCTGACCTCGACGAGAAGGCTCTGTCGAAGACCGAAGACCTCAATATCGTGCTTTGCATGGAGATGAAGCAGGAGGGAACGGCCTTCAAGATCGAGAAGCACATCCATAACTATCCCCACTGCTGGCGTACCGACAAGCCAGTCCTTTACTATCCTCTCGACAGCTGGTTCATCCGCAGTACCGCCGCCAAGGAGCGCATGATGGAACTCAACAAGACCATCCTCTGGAAGCCCGAGTCAACCGGTACGGGACGTTTCGGCAAGTGGCTCGAGAACCTCAATGACTGGAACCTCAGCCGCAGTCGCTATTGGGGCACTCCGCTGCCCATTTGGCGCAATCGCGACACCCGCGAGGAAATCTGCATCGGTTCCGTCGAAGAGCTGTATAATGAGATTGAGAAGGCAGTGCGCGCTGGTGTGATGGCCTACAACCCACTGAAGGACAAGGGCTTCGTGCCTGGAGATATGTCGCAGGAGAACTACGACCGCATCGACCTCCACCGTCCCTATGTCGATGAAATCATCCTCGTGGGTGAAAGCGGACAGCCCCTGCGCCGCGAACTCGACCTCATCGACGTGTGGTTCGACAGCGGCGCCATGCCTTATGCCCAGATCCACTATCCCTTCGAGAACAAGGAGGCGCTGGACAATCGCATCGTCTATCCCGCAGATTTCATTGCCGAAGGCGTCGACCAGACGCGCGGCTGGTTCTTCACCCTCCACGCTATCGCCACGATGGTCTTCGACAGCGTTTCCTATAAGGCTGTGATTTCCAATGGCCTCGTCCTCGACAAGAACGGACTGAAGATGTCCAAGCGCCTGGGTAATGCCATCAATCCTTTTGATAATATCGAGAAGTTCGGCAGCGATGCCGTCCGCTGGTATATGATTACCAACTCCCAGCCTTGGGATAACCTCAAGTACGACGAGGCTGGTGTGGCCGAGGTGCAGCGTTCGTTCTTCGGCAAGCTGTTCCAGACCTACAGCTTCCTCGCCATGTACGCCAATGTTGACGGCTGGCACTTCGAGGAGAACGATGTGCCGATGAGCGACCGTCCGGAGATGGATCGCTGGATACTCTCGGAACTGAACTCCCTCATCCGCGATGTGGAGGCCTGCTACGAAGACTACGAGCCCACCCGTGCCGGACGTCTCATCCAGACCTTCGTCATCGACCACGTCTCCAACTGGTTCGTGCGCCTCTCCCGTGCCCGCTTCTGGGCTGGTGGCATGAGTATCGATAAGCTCTCGGCCTACCAGACGCTCTTCACCTGCCTGGAGACCGTAAGCCGCCTGATGGCACCCATCGCACCCTTCTACGCCGACCTCCTCTACCGCGACCTCCACTGTGTGCTCGACGGTGCTGCCGCCGAGGCTCGCGCTTCCGTCCACCTCGCCACCTTCCCCGTGGCCGACATTGCAAAAATAGACAAGGAACAGGAGTCGCGCATGGAACTCGCTCAGCAGATCACCTCCATGGTTCACTCCCTGCGCAAAAAGGAGCAAATCATTGTCCGCCAGCCGCTTGCCCGCATTGCTATTCCCGCTATCGACCGCGAACAGCAGCTGCGCATCGAGGCCGTGAAGCAGCTCATCCTCGACGAAGTCAACGTCAAGGCACTGGAGTTTGTGGAAGGTGCCGGACTGCTGACGAAGAAGGTGAAGTGCAACTTCCGCACGATGGGTAAGAAGTTCGGCAAGCTGATGAAGGACGTCAACACCGCCGTCACAGCCCTCTCACAGGAGCAGATAGCAGAACTCGAGACGGGTCATCTCGCTCTCACCCTGCCCACAGGCGATGCCATCACGGTGGACCTCGAGGATGTAGAGATCTTCTCGGAAGACATTCCCGGATGGACCGTGGCCAACGAAGGCTCGCTCACCGTGGCCCTCGACATCACCATCACCGATGAACTGCGCAACGAAGGCCTGGCCCGCGAACTCGTCAAGCGTATTCAGGCCTTCCGCAAGGAGAGTGGTTTCGAAATCACCGACCACATCCGTGTGCAACTCACCCATACCCCCGAAACCGACCAGGCTGTCGCTGCCTTCGGAGCTTACATCTCCAAGCAGGTGCAGGCCGACGAGCTGACGATTGTCGATACCCTCGACGGCGCCACGGAGCTCGACCTCGACGGACTGAAAGTGAACATACTTATCCAGAAACAAAACTAATGTAAAAACCTATATGGCAGAGAAAACACGTTATAGCGACGCTGAACTCGAGGAGTTCCGCCAGCTGATAGAAGAGAAACTGAAGGTCGCTCAAGAAGACTACGAGCACACCATGGACGCCGTCATGAACCGCGACAGCAACGAGGCTGATGACACCGCTCCCACCTACCACGCACTCGAGGAGGGCAGCGAGGTGCAGTCCAAGGAGCAGCTCATGGCCATGGCACAGCGCCAGCTGAAGTTCGTGCAGGGACTGAAGGCCGCACTCGTCCGCATCGAGAACAAGACCTACGGCATCTGCCGCGAGACCGGAAAGCTGATTCCCAAGGAGCGCCTGCGTGCCGTGCCCCATGCCACCCTTAGCATCGAGGTCAAGAAGGACCGCAACCGCCACGCATAACACCTGCTCATGACAGACAAACGCAGACAACAAGCACAGGCAGCAACGGTCGTCCTCATCTTCCTGGGCTTCCTCTTCCTTGACCAGTTCTCGAAGATGTGGGTGAAGACCCACATGACGCTGCACGAGAGTATCTACATCACCGACTGGTTCCGCATCAACTTCATCGAGAACAACGGCATGGCCTTCGGGTGGGCATTCATCACCAAGACCCTGCTGACGATCTTCCGAGTGGTGGCAACGGTGGCTGTCGGATGGTGCATCGTGCGGCTCATCCGCCGTGGAGTTCACTGGGGTTTCCTCACCTGTCTGTCATTCATCATGACAGGTGCTGCAGGCAACATCATCGACTGCGTCTTCTACGGACAGATCTTCAGCGAGTCCACCCTCTACGAAACCTCGCACCTGGTGCCCCTGGGTGAGGGCTATGCCTCCTGGCTCAACGGTCGCGTCGTTGACATGTTTTATTTCCCCCTCTGCGAATGGACGTGGCCCGAGTGGGTTCCTTTCGTGGGCGGACGGCCCTACGTTTTCTTCAGCTATATCTTCAATGTGGCCGACGCCTGCATCTCCTGCGGCGTCATTGCCATGTTGCTCTTCTTCCGCGAAACACTCAGCCGCGAGCTGTCGGGCGATGACAAGAGCGACGAAACCCCAGCCGAAGACCCTTCATGATTATTCTTCCTGAACTGCAATGAGAAACCTGAAGTCCATAGCAGTCCTGTGCCTCGTGGCAGTGCTTGCGTCCTGCAAGCCCCCGCTGCCCGACGGCGTACTCTCCGAAGGCAAGATGGAGCGTGTGCTCTATGACTTCCACCTCGCGCAGGGAATGGTAGAGTATGCCCCGCGCACAGAGGGACAGGACTACGAAGTCGTGCGCTATGAACTTCAGCAGGCGGTGTTCCGCAAGCATGGCATCACTCAGGAAGAATTCGACCGTTCCATGTCCTATTACCTCAGCGACATGGACCATTTGGCAAGTATGTACAAGCGCGTCGCCAACCGCCTGGAGCGCGATGCCGAGGCACTGGGCGTGGCCGCAGGACCGCGCGATGCCTATGCCGCACTGACCGCCGAAGGCGACACCGCCAATGTGTGGATCGACCGCCGTATCTTTGTCGTCCGCAACGCCCAGCAGTCCAACTTCCAGATGTGGAAACTGCCCTGCGACTCCACGTGGCTGCCCGGCGACGACCTGCTGTGGCGCTTCGAACTCAAGCAGATCACACAGTCCTATGGTCCCGGCGACCTCTTTGCCGACCTCGTCATCTGCTTCACCAACGATTCCATCGTCAGCCGCCTCGTCAGCGTGGGCGATAAGAAGGACGTCGAACTGCGCATCGACAATCCCGACAGGTTGTTGCCGCGCTCCGTCAGCGGACACCTCTTCACACCCGTAGAAACTGACCCCACCCGTGCGCGCATGTATGTGATATACGCGCCCGCGCTTATACGTTTTCATAAGGAGCAACCCGACCTCGCCGCCGACAGCCTTGCTGCCGACAGCCTCCTGGCCGATTCCCTTCGGTTCCGCACCGATACCCTCCAGCAGCGTCTCACTCCCGAGCAGCGCCGCGAACAGCAAGACGTAGAGCGCACCATCGATGTCGTGCGCGAGAAACCTTATCAGGCACCGCGTAGGGGAGGGAAGAAGCGTTTCACCCAGCCACGCCGCAGATAACCTTATGCCCCTTCGCGCCTACCACCACCTCATACTCCCCGACGGCACCACCGAATCCCTGTCCGTAGTCCGCTTCGACGACGAGGGCCGCTATCTCAGCCACCACCCTTTAAAGGGCGAAGAACCCTTCGTGGAATGGGTGGGCGGAACGCTCGATTTGCGAACAGACGCCTCTCAAACCCCTTCAGCGCCCCTTAATGATGATTTATGTCAAGAAAAGGAGACCTGAAAAAGCCATTTAGACCCAAAAACCGAAGAAAAGAGCAAAAAAATACGGTTTAGAGCAAAAAAACTTGAGAAATGTTTTGTTCGTATATAAAAAAACTCCTACTTTTGTCTTGTCAAACAAGAAAAAACACCAAATAACGCATATGAAAGAGACTATATTGGTCACAGGTGGCACCGGTTTCATTGGCTCGCACACCACCGTTGAACTCCAAAATGCAGGCTACGACGTTGTTATTGTAGACAACCTCTCCAACTCCCGCGCAGACGTTATCGACGGCATTGAGAAAATCACCGGCATCCGCCCCGCCTTCGAAGAAGTAGACCTTCGTGACTACGACGCCACAGAGGCAGTCTTCAAGAAGTACCCCAAGATTAGCGGCATCATCCACTTCGCTGCTTCCAAGGCAGTAGGAGAGAGTGTGCAGAAACCGCTCCTCTACTACCGCAACAATATCGTCTCGCTCATCAACCTCCTGGAACTGATGCCCAAGTACAACGTCAAGGGTATCATCTTCTCCTCCAGCTGCACCGTCTATGGTCAGCCCGACCAGCTGCCCGCCACCGAGGAAACGCCCATCAAGAAGGCAGAGTCTCCCTATGGCAACACCAAGCAGATCAACGAGGAAATCATCCAGGACACCGTAGCCAGCGGCTCGCCCATCAAGGCCATCCTCCTGCGCTACTTCAACCCCATCGGTTCGCATCCCACCGCTATCATTGGCGAGATGCCCAACGGGGTGCCCCAGAACCTCATCCCCTTCCTCACGCAGACCGCCATCGGCATCCGCGAGAAACTCAGCGTCTTCGGTGATGACTACGACACCCCCGACGGCTCCTGCATCCGCGACTACATCTATGTCGTCGACCTCGCCAAGGCACACGTCTGCGCTATGACACGCATCATGGAGGACAAGATCGAGGAACCCGTAGAGGTCTATAACATCGGAACAGGTAAGGGCACCTCCGTCCTCGAACTCATCCACGGGTTCGAAAAAGCCACCGGCGTGAAGCTCAACTACCAGATCGTAGGCCGTCGTGCAGGCGACATCGAGAAGGTGTGGGGCAACGTCGACAAGGCTAACCGCGTGCTCGGCTGGAAAGCCGACACCCCTCTCGAAGACGTGCTCGCCTCCGCGTGGAAGTGGCAATGCGCCCTCCGCGAACGAGGCATCATGTAAATAAGTAAGGCAATATCCTTTATCCCCTTTCGTGAGAAAGGTCGCATCAGAAAAATGCCAGGTAGTCGCTGACTACCAATAGGCTGACTGATTCAATCTCTGATTTTTGTGGTTCTTCCCATTATGCACCCAGAGCCACTTCGACGGGTCCCTTCCACGGCCATGCGTGAGCAAATACTGCTGGAATACCCGCCACTATATAGTCCTTTCACTGTGGACTCTGAGGTAGCATATTGTCGTGTTTTATTTTGTGTTTGTGTTGTGGCTGTTCTCCGACGTGAGTTGGGGGGCAGTCTTTTTTCTCCGAAATCCTTTTTTTGAATCATCTAAATATAACCTAATTATGAATAAGAAACAGAATATCTTTAAGTTAGCCCTTGTCGCCGCGCTATTGACGGTGACCGCGAGCGCCTATTCCGCCGACTGGCTCTTCCGGGGTGGCAAGAGCAACTATCAGATTGTGGTCTCTGCCCAGGCATCACCTTCCGAGCAGACTGCCGCACGCGAATTGCAGCAGTACATCCAGCAGGTGAGTGGGGTAGAGCTGCCCCTCACCTCAGACCTGACGACCCGTGGGCGCAGCATCTACGTAGGCTACAACGAACGGGTGGCAGCCCTCTCTGGCGCACAGCCTCCGCAGCACGACGACGAGAGCTTCACCTACCGCACCGTAGGCCACGACCTCCTCATCTGGGGCGGCGCAGGGCGAGGCACGATGTACGGCGTCTTCACCTTCCTCGAGCGGGAACTCGGCATCCATTGGCTCACTCCCAAGTGCACCGTGGTCCCTAAACTCGCCAAGTGGAAGCTGCCCCGCCTGCATCACAGCGAGCGACCCTTCATCGGCTATCGCTACAGTAACTACTTCGTAGCCAGGGACGTACCCGAGTGGAGCGCCCACACCCGCGAGAACACCAAGTGGTACCCCACCACCAACGACTACGGCAACATCGAGGCCTACTACGGCGCCCACACCATGGAGTGGCTCGTTCCCGTCAAGGAGTTCTTTGCCACGCACCCTGAATACTTTTGCATGCGCGAAGGCAAGCGCTACGACGGCTACGGACAGCTCTGCCTCTCCAACCCCGACGTGCTGGAAATCTGCACTACACGCATAAAACAGCGTATGCGCGAAGAGCCCAACTACCGCATCTATAGCCTCTCACAGAACGACAACTTCCGCTTCTGCGAGTGCGAGCAATGTGCGGCCCTCGAGCAGCAGTACGGCGGCCACTCGGGAATCATTGTGTGGTTCGTCAATCAGGTGGCCGACGCCATCAAGGACGAATTCCCCGACAAATACATCGGCACCTTCGCCTATCAGTACTCGCGACAGCCGCCCACGGGCATCCGTCCCCGCGAGAATGTGGTTATCCGCCTCTGCAGCATCGAGTGCTGCTTCGCCCACCCGCTGAATGCCGGATGCCCTCAGAACGAGGCGTTTATGCGCGACCTCAAGGGTTGGGCAGACATCGCGCCACACCTCTTCATCTGGGACTACATCGTCGACTATGCCCAGTACATGGCACCCTGGCCCAACTTCCAGGTGCTGGGGCCCAATATCCGCGTCTTCGGCGAACACAATGCCATCGGCGTCTTCGAGGAGGCGCAGTACCAGTCGGCAGGAGCGGAGTTCGACGAGATGAAGGCATGGACCGTGAACCAGCTGCTGTGGAACCCCGATCAGGACGTCGATTCCCTTGTCAGCATCTTCATCAACAACTACTACGGCAACGCTGCGCCCCGTATCATGGACTACTACCGCCTCTGTCAGTCGCTGGTGAAGCCCGACATCCATTTCGGCATCTATATCACTGAAAATCACGAGATCTACAGCGATGCCTTCATCCAGCAAGCCTTCGCCCTCCTCAAGGAAGCCCTCGCCGCCGCAGAGTCCGACGAGATCCGCGAGCGCGTGGACCGCGTCCGTATGCAGCCCCTCTACCTCCAATGCATGCGCCACAAGGAAGAATCACGGAACGACGGCACCTGGCAGGACCTGCTGCGACTGATGAAGCAATACGGTGCCCTGCACCGCGAAGGCATCCCCCAGGACCGCTTCATCCGCGAATACGAGCAATAGATTCCCCCTCGCCCCGCCGCTAATTGCCGCAATAAATAGAAACGAATTACCATAATTATCATAATTATACCCCCCAATTATGAGAAATTATGTCCATTACGACAACTCGTTTCCCTTATTCTTCATTGTCCGTAATGTTCATAATATAAAGAACGTAAACCGTCATGAAGCGCGAAGTATATGAGAGCCAGAAAGCCTTTGCTGGTGAGAAGAAGCCATCCATGCAGCGCCGCTGTGTGGACCACGACTATACCGCCCGTTAACAGATTAACAAGTTACACGTTAACAAGTTAACAATGGTCCCCGCCCGTCATGGATTGACGCAGCGGGGATTCTTCTTTAGCTGTCTTTCTTTGTCCCTTTCCCGTGCGATTTTTCGGGGCGTAGGATGGAATTTGGGGATGGTTTGTGGTCTTTTCTAAAGAAAAGGGGGAAGAAGTGCGGTTATCTCGTTTTTTTGTTGTACCTTTGCGCCCGCAATTCGTAAAATCGTAAAAAAGAGTGGATTGAGAAAAGCAAAAAGTGAAATAGAATAGCGTGAAATAGTGAAATCGTAAAATCGTCCAATCGTAAAATAGTGAAATCGTAAAATAGTGAAATAGTCAAATCGTCAAATTAGTATAATCGTAAAATAAACTCATGATAAGTGTATCCAACCTCGCCATACAGTTTGGCAAACGCGTCCTGTACAAGGACGTGAATATGAAGTTCACGAATGGTAATATCTACGGCGTCATTGGCGCCAACGGTGCCGGAAAATCCACGCTGCTGAAGGCTATCAGCGGCGAGCTGGAGCCGAACAAGGGCACGATAGAGATGGGACCGGGCGAGCGCCTGAGCGTTCTGTCGCAGGACCACTTCCAGTACGACGACCAGACGGTGCTGGACACGGTGCTGATGGGTCACACGGTGCTCTGGGATATCATGCACGAGCGCGACGCGCTGTATATGAAGGAGGACTTCGGCGACGAGGACGGCATCCGCGTGGCGGAGCTGGAGGAGAAGTTCGCCGAGATGGGCGGCTACACGGCAGAGAGTGATGCCGGAGCGCTGCTGAGCGGTCTGGGTATCAAGGAGAAGAAGCACCAGATGCTGATGCGCGACCTCTCGGGTAAGGAGAAGGTGCGCGTGATGCTGGCAAAGGCGCTGTTCGGCGAGCCGGACAACCTGCTGCTGGACGAGCCGACGAATGACCTGGACCTGGACACGGTGCAGTGGCTGGAGCAGTACCTCTCGGAGTTCGAGCACACGGTGCTGGTGGTGTCTCACGACCGCCACTTCCTCGACGCCGTCTGTACCCACACGGTAGATATCGACTTCGGCAAGGTGACGCTCTTCGCCGGTAACTATTCGTTCTGGTACGAGTCGTCGCAACTGGCTCTGCGCCAGGCTCAGAACCAGAAGGCGAAGGCCGAGGAGAAGCGCAAGGAGCTGGAGGAATTCATCCGCCGCTTCAGTGCCAACGTGGCGAAGAGCAAGCAGACAACATCGCGCAAGAAGATGTTGGAGAAGCTGAACGTGGACGAGATCCAACCCTCCACCCGCAAGTACCCGGGCATCATCTTCACCATGGACCGCGAGCCTGGCAACCAGATTCTGGAGGTCGAGGGTCTGAAGGCTGTGGCGGAGGACGGCACGGTGCTGTTCGACAACGTCAGCTTCAATATCGAGAAGGGTCAGAAGACCGTATTCCTCAGCCACGACCCGCGCGCCATGACGGCTCTGTTCGAGATCATCAACGGCAACCGCGAGGCACAGGCGGGCACCTACAAGTGGGGTCTGACCATCACCACCGCCTACCTGCCGCTGGACAACACGGAGTTCTTCAAGTCCGATAAGAACCTGGTTGACTGGCTGATGCAGTACGGCGACGGCAACGAGGTGTTCATGAAGGGCTACCTCGGACGCATGCTCTTCTCCGGCGAGGAAGTGCTGAAGAAGGTGAATGTGCTCAGCGGTGGCGAGCGTATGCGATGCATGATAGCCCGTATGCAGCTGAAGAATGCCAACTGCCTGATTCTGGACACGCCGACGAACCACCTCGACCTCGAAAGCATCCAGGCCTTCAACAACAACCTGAAGCTCTACAAGGGCAACATCATCTTCGCCAGCCACGACCACGAATTCATCCAGACCGTGGCCGACCGCATCATCGAACTGACGCCCAACGGCACCATCGACAAGCTGATGGAGTACGACGACTATATCTCCGACGACCGTATCAAGGAGCTGAAGGCGCAAATGTACGGAGAGGGGGAGAATTGAGAATTAGAAGGCTCCCCGCCCCCTCAATATCCCAATTTTCAATTTCACCCTGGCACGGAGTTTGCACGAGGGGAGATAGGACATAAAAAATGGAAATTATGACAGACGAACTGAAAGATAAAGAAGAAATCCTCGAGAACGAGGAAAACAAGCAGAATAACACGGAGACGACCACGCAGAACGACGCGGAGGCCCAGGAGGCTACCGAGGCTGCAGAGGCCGCCGCAGAACTGACTCCCGAAGAGCTGCTCGCACAGGCGAAGGCAGAAATCGAGGAGCTGAAGACGCAGGCGCTGTACAAGCAGGCCGAGTTCGAAAACTACCGCAAGCGCACCATCAAGGAGAAGTCCGACCTCATCCTAAATGGCTCGAAGTCAGCCGTTACGGCACTACTGCCCATCGTGGATGACCTAGAGCGCGCACTGCCCTCGATGAAGAAGGCAGAGGACGTGGCAGCTGTGGCAGAAGGCGTGGAACTCATCTACCAGAAGTTCCTGAAGGCCCTGGCAGGACTGGGCGTGAAACCCATCGACACCGAGGGCAAGGACTTCGATGTGGACCTGCACGAGGCTGTGGCTCAGGTGCCGGGCGTGCCCGACGAACAGAAGGGACGCGTCATCGACTGCATCGAGAAAGGCTACATGCTGAATGACCAGGTCATCCGGCACGCCAAAGTGGCAGTCGGCATGTAAGGAAAGGAGGTAATTATGGCAGACCAGAAACGAGATTACTACGAAGTGCTGGGCGTCGCGAAGACCGCTACCGAACAGGAAATCAAGGCGGCCTACAAGAAGATGGCCATCAAATATCACCCCGACCGTCAGGGCGACAAGTCCGAGGCCGAGAAGAAGGAAGCCGAAGCCAAGTTCAAGGAGGCGGCTGAGGCCTATGATGTGCTGCACGACCCGCAGAAGCGCCAGCGCTACGACCAGTTCGGCTTTGCAGGAGTGAGCGGTGCCGGCGGCGGCTACCAGAACATGTCGATGGACGACATCTTCTCGCAGTTCGGCGACATCTTCAAGGACCTCTTCGGCGGCGGAGCCTCCTTCGGTGGAGACTTCAGCGACTTCGGCTTCGGAGGCGGCTTCGGAGGCTTCGGCGGCGGACGCGGGAAACCCCAGCACCACGGCGGCGACCTGCGGCTGAAGGTGAAGCTGACGCTGAAGGAATGCGCCACGGGCGTCACCAAGAAATTCAAGGTGCGCAAGAAGGTGACCTGCACCCACTGCCACGGCACGGGTGCCGAGGGCGGTAGCAGCTCCACACAGACGTGCGGCACCTGCCACGGATCGGGCTATATCATTCGTTCCCAGCGCTCTGTATTCGGAATGATGCAGACGCAGGCCGTGTGTCCCGACTGTCAGGGCGAAGGCACCATCATCAAGAATAAATGCTCTTTCTGCGGCGGCACTGGCGTCACCACGGGCGACGAGGTTGTAGAGGTGAAGATTCCTGCCGGCGTGGCCAACGGTATGGTTGTCAACGTTCCCGGTAAGGGTGACGCCGCCATCCACAACGGCGTTCCCGGCAGCATCCAGGTGTTTGTCGAGGTGGAGCAGGACAAGGATTTCGTGCGCCAGGACAAGGACATCATCTACAACCTGCTCATCGACGTGCCCACGGCAGCCCTCGGAGGCAATGTGGAAGTGCCCACACTCGACGGCAAGGTGAAGGTGAAGATCGACCCCGGCACACAGCCCGGCAAGGTGCTGCGCCTGCGCGGCAAGGGACTGCCTGCCATTCAGGGCTACGGCTACGGCAATGGCGACGAGATCATCAACATCTCGGTCTATATTCCCGAAAGCCTCTCCCGCGAGGAGAAAGAGGCCATGGAGAAGATGCGCCAGAGCGACAACTTCCACCCGAACCAGAGCGTCAGAAGCCGTATCTTCAACAGATTCAAGCAGATGTTTGAGTAAGACCCACCCCCTTACCCCTCCCGTAATGGAGGGGAGCAGATCCCTATGAAGGTTGAAAGGAGTTGAGGGAATCAGAAAGGATGAAAGGAACAATGAAACAAGAGACAAATGATATTACTCCCCTCCCTACAAGGGAGGAGCAGGGGGGAGGGTCTGCTTATCAGTCAACTCTTGATTATCTTTATCATGCAGCCCCGTTGTTTCAGAACATCGGGGCTGGTGCCTATAAGGAGGGGCTCTCGACAACGCGTGCGCTGGACGAGCACTTCGGACACCCTCACACCCGCTATCGCACCCTGCACGTGGCCGGTACCAACGGCAAGGGCAGCGTCTCCTCGATACTTGCCGCCATCCTCCAGTCGGCAGGACTGCGCGTGGGCCTCTACACATCGCCGCACCTGACGGACTTCCGCGAGCGCATACGCGTAAATGGCGAGATGATTCCCGAGCAGCGTGTGGTGGACTTCGTGGAGCAGGAGCGTGCCTTCTTCGAGCCGCTGTATCCTTCTTTCTTCGAACTGACCACCGCCCTGGCTTTCCTCTATTTCGCTGAGCAGCAGGTAGATGTGGCTGTCGTGGAAGTGGGCTTAGGCGGTCGCCTCGACTGCACGAACATCATACACCCTGACCTCGCCGTCATCACCAACATCAGCTTCGACCACCAGCAGTTCCTGGGCGACACGCTGCCCCTGATAGCCGCCGAGAAGGCAGGCATCATCAAGGAGGGAGTGCCCGTCGTCGTGGGCGAGACCAACGGTCATGAGGAGGTGCGCGAGGTCTTCTGGCAGAAGGCTCAGGAGCTGCGTGCCCCGCTTCGTTTTGCCGACGAAGAGGAGTTCCCGCCCGTGGAGAGCGAGCTGAAAGGGGAGTACCAGCAGGCGAATATGCAGACCGTGCAGTGCGTCCTCTCGGAGTTGCAGAAGCAGCCTTTCTACGCCCCTCTGCTGACCCCGGAAACCGTAGGGTACGGACTGATGCATGTCATGGAACTTTCCGGGCTTCGAGGCCGCTGGCAGGTACTTCAGGAACGTCCCCGACTTATTTGTGATGCAGGTCATAATATCGCAGGAATACAATATGTTACCTCGCAACTATTGAAGCAGCAGTACAAGACGCTTCGTGTGGTTTTTGGAATGGTGGATGATAAGGATTATTCCACCGCCGTAAGCCTGCTCTTGCAGCTTTGTCAGCGGCGCGTAGCGTTCTGTTTCACCCAGCCTTCCTGCGCCCGCGCGCTGTCCGCCGAAGTCCTGGCAGAGGCCTTCCGCCAGCAGGCAGAAACTTCCTCCAAGAAACAGAAAGGCCCGCACCCTCAGGTGCAGACCTTCCGCGTTGTTTCCGATGCGCTGCAGGCCGCTCTCGCCGACTCCTCGGAGGATGACCTTATCTTTGTCGGCGGCAGCTGTTATGTGCTTGCCGACCTGTTCGCCTCGAAACCCTATTAGCGTTATTTTCTATAAAATAAGCATCTGGCGAAAAATAACTCTATGAAAATTTGGTCAATTCAGAGAATTGTCGTACCTTTGCGCCCGCTGTCACGAGATGGCAGCTTAATTTCAAACCTATTAACTCATAATTAAACATTTATGGCAACTAAAATCAGATTGCAACGCCACGGCCGTAAGAGCTACGCTTTCTACAGCATCGTCGTTGCTGATGTAAGAGCTCCGCGCGACGGTAAGTTTACAGAAAAGATTGGTACCTACAACCCCAACACCAATCCTGCCACTGTAGATTTGAAATTCGATCGTGCCCTCTATTGGGTGGAGACGGGTGCACAGCCCACGGACACCGTGCGCAACATCCTCTCCGGTGAAGGCGTTTACCTCATGAAGCACCTCCGTGGTGGCGTCAAGAAAGGCGCATTTGATGAGGCAACTGCTCAGGTAAAGTTCAACGCTTGGAAGGCTGACCGTCAGAAAGGCCTGAAGGCTGTTGAGGACAAGGTCGCTGCTGACAAGAAGGCCGCTGCTGCTGCCGCTCTCGAAGCAGAGAAGAAGACCAATGAAGAGATCGCTAAGAAAGTAGCCGACAAGAAGGCTGCTGAGGCTGCTGCGAAAGCAGAGGCCGAGGCTGCTGCCCAGGCTGAAGCTGCTGCTGAGGAACAACCCGTAACAGAGGAGGCTCCCGCAGAAGCTTAAACCCAACTTCCAAAAATATACTTCTTTCCAAACAAACATACAGGGAGGCGTGGCTGTGAAGCCGCGCCTCTTCTGCGTTATAGGGGGTAGGAGAGGGGGAAGTGCCATTTGTTAATTTTAGTAAAAATGTGCCCCGCTAAGCATATTTCTTCTTCCTGCGCGCGCGCAATTATATTAAAAAGTATTACCTTTGTGCCGTATTTGACAAGCAGAGCTTGCAAAACGAGGCAAATGGAACAGATAATCAGGCACAATGCAGTGGTGAAAGCTATTGATGGTCAGACGGTTCGTGTGACTATCATGCAGTCGTCGGCCTGTGGGGGCTGTGCGGCAAGGAAGATGTGCAACAGTGCCGAGGCAAAAGAGAAGGAAGTCGATGTGCTGACGCCCGATGCTGCCACCTATAGGGTGGGGCAGGAGGTGGTGCTCGAAGGGCGCCTCTCCGACGGACGCACGGCTGCGATCATTGCCTATGTGCTGCCGCTGCTGGTGTTGCTGGCGGCGCTGGTTCTGGCCATTCAGTTCACTGGCAGCGAGACGGCAGGTGCCCTGTGGGCACTGGGCTCGGTGGCAGTGTATTACCTCCTCGTCTTCCTCTTCCTGCGCAAGCGTCTGCAGCAGCGGTTCTCGTTCAGAATTGGGAGAACAAGCTGATTCCCGAGAAAACGATGATGTCGAAAAGCCGAAATGTCGAATCCTCGAAATCCCGAACTAAATATCTTAAAAAACTCAATAACTCAAAAAACTTAAAAACTCATGAATGTAATCCTGATTGCAGTGATTGTTCTCGGCGGCATCGGACTGGTGGCAGCGCTCATCCTGTTCCTTGCCGGCAAGCAATTCGCTGTTCATGAAGACGAGCGCATCGCGAAAGTGGCTGAGGTCTTGCCCCAGGCCAACTGCGGCGGCTGCGGCTTCCCGGGCTGCTCGGGTTTCGCCGGCGCCTGTGTGAAGGCGGCTGACAAGGGTTCGCTCGAAGGACTGCTCTGTCCCGTAGGCGGACAGCCCGTGATGGAGCAAGTGGCCGACATCCTCGGAATGAAGGCCGAGGCCAGTGCCCCGAAGGTGGCTGTCGTGCGCTGTAACGGCACCTGCGAGAGCCGTCCGCGTATAGCGGAATTCGACGGCGCTCAGAGCTGTAAGGTGCAGCAGATGCTGGGCTCGGGCGAAACGGCCTGTGCCTTCGGCTGTCTGGGCTGTGGCGACTGCGTGGCAGCCTGTCAGTTCGATGCCATCCACATGAATCCCGAGACGGGTCTGCCCGAGGTGGACGAAGAGAAATGTACCGCCTGCGGTGCCTGCTCCAAGGCTTGTCCGCGCGGCATCATCGAAATCCGCCTGAAGGGTCTGAAGAACCGTCGCGTCGTGGTGCTCTGCAACAACAAGGACAAGGGAGCCCAGACGCGCAAGGCTTGCAGCGTCGGTTGCATCGCCTGCCAGAAGTGCGTGAAAGTCTGTAAGTTCGAGGCCATCACCGTGGACGCTAACCTCGCCTACATCGATGCCGAGAAGTGCAAGCTCTGCCGCAAGTGCGAGGACGAATGCCCGCAGAACGCCATCCACGCGGTTAACTTCCCGCCGAGGAAGCCGAAAGTGGAAGCTCCTGTTGAGGAAAAGGCTGCCGCTCCTGCCACTCCCGTTGCAGAAAAGGCTGCTGCTCCTGCTCCTGCTGCTCCTGCTGCAGAAAAGGCTGCTGCTCCTGCTCCTGCTGCTCCTGCCGCAGAAAAGGCTGCTGCTCCCGTTGCTCCTGCCGCCCCCGTTGCTCCTGCAACTCCCGTTGAGAACCCCGCTCCCAATGTTGAACCCGCTAAAGAACAAGAAAAAGCATGAAGACATTTAATATTGGCGGTGTTCATCCCGCAGAGAATAAGCTTTCAGCAGCCCAGCCCATCCGCGTGGCTGCTATCCCCAAGCAGGCTGTCTTCTCGATGTTCCAGCACATCGGTGCTCCTGCCGTGCCTGTCGTCAAGAAGGGCGACGAGGTGAAGGTCGGCACGCTGCTGGGCGAGGCTGGCAAGGGCCTCAGCGTTCCTGTCTTCTCCAGCGTCAGCGGCAAGGTCAACAAGGTTGATGCCGTGCTGGACAGCAGTGGCACCCGCCGCATGGCTGTCGTTGTTGATGTAGAAGGCGACGAATGGCTGGAGACCATCGACCGCTCCGACAAGCTCGTAACCATGAAGGATCTCGGCAATATCACCGCCGAAGAAGTAGTGAACCGCATCAAGGCTGCCGGTATCGTAGGTATGGGCGGCGCCACCTTCCCCACGGGCGTCAAGCTGATGCCGCCTCCCGGAACGAAGGCTGAGGCCATCATCGTCAACGCCGTAGAGTGCGAGCCTTACCTCACTGCCGACCATCGTCTGATGTTGGAGAAACCCGAACAGATCCTCGTGGGCGTACAGCTTATCAAGCACGCCGTGAACTGTCCGAAGGCATTCATCGGCATCGAGATGAATAAACCCGACGCCATCCAGCTCCTGACGAACCTGCTGAAGGAAAAGGCAGCTCAGTATCCTGGTATTGAGGTCGTTCCCCTGAAGGTCAAGTACCCGCAGGGCGGTGAGAAACAGCTCATCGACGCCGTCATCGGCCGTCAGGTGCCTGCTCCTCCTGCACTGCCCATCAACGTGGGTGCCATCGTGCAGAATGTGGGAACGGTGTATGCCATCTACGAGGCAGTGACCAAGAACAAGCCCCTCATCGAACGCATCATCACCGTCACGGGCAAGAGTGTGAAGAATCCTTCGAACTTCCTCGCCCGCATCGGAACTCCTATGCAGCAGCTTATCGACGAAGCTGGCGGTCTGCCCGAAGATACGGGTAAGATCATTGGCGGCGGTCCCATGATGGGACGTGCGCTGATGTCGCTCGACGTGCCTGTCACCAAGGGCTCCAGCGGCCTGCTGCTGATGACGGAGAAGGAAAGCCGTCGCGGAGAGGTCTCGCCCTGTATCCGTTGTGCCAAGTGCGTGAGTGCCTGCCCCATGGGCCTCGAACCCTACCTCCTCGCTTCCTACACCCGCCTGAAGGACTGGGACGGCTGCGAGAAGAACGACGTCACCTCCTGCATCGAATGTGGCTCCTGCGCCTTCACCTGCCCCTCGAACCGTCCGCTGCTCGACAACATCCGCGTCGCCAAGCAGACCGTGATGGGCATCATCAAGGCAAGGCATATGGAGAGTATCAGTAAGAAATAAAAAGACCCACCCCCGACCCCTCCCGTAATGGAGGGGAGACCTGCGGTGTGTGAGTTAATAATAAAAACAATAATAATTCTAAAATAATGATCCAATAATCCCCTAAGCGCAGGCCGCTCCCCTCCATTACGGGAGGGGTTGGGGGTGGGTCTGTTAATTATGAAACCCATCATTTCCCTTTCACCCCACGTCCATGGCGGCGACTCGGTGCAGAAGAATATGTACGGCGTGTGCATCGCGCTCGTGCCTGCCCTGATAGCCTCGCTCTACTTCTTCGGACTGGGGTCTGCCATCGTCCTCGCTACGTCGGTGGCTGCTTGCGTGTTCTTTGAGTGGGCCATCACACGCTTTATCCTCGGTCGCGAGAAACTGACCATCTGCGACGGTTCTGCCGTGCTGACAGGTCTGCTTCTCGGCTTCAACCTGCCCTCGAACCTTCCCATCTGGATTATCATCATCGGTGCCCTCGTGGCCATCGGCGTCGGCAAGCTGACGTTCGGCGGTCTGGGCTGCAATCCCTTCAATCCCGCTCTCGTCGGACGTGTGTTCCTGCTCATCTCCTTCCCTGTGCAGATGACGACATGGCCCGTCAGCGGTCAGCTGGGATATGTCGATGTGGAGACCGGTGCTACGCCCCTCTTCATCATGAAGGAGGCCATCAAGACAGGTGATGCCAGTCTGCTGAGCCAGCTGCCGTCGTCCATGGACATGCTTCTTGGTCAGACGGGCGGTTCGCTGGGTGAAATCAGCGCCCTCTGCCTGCTCATCGGCTGCGTCTATATGCTCTGCCGCAAGATCATCACCTGGCACATTCCCGTCAGTATTCTCGGAACGGTCTTTGTGCTCGCAGGTCTCTTCCACCTCATCGACCCGTCGTATGCCAACCCCGTGCAGGTCATCCTCTCGGGCGGTCTGATGCTCGGCGCCTGCTTCATGGCTACGGACTATGTCACCTCACCCATGACAGGCAAGGGCCAGCTCATCTACGGCGTCGCCATCGGTGTGCTGACGGTGCTCATCCGTGACTTCGGCGCTTATCCCGAGGGCATGAGCTTCGCCATCCTCATCATGAACGGCTTCACTCCGCTCATCAACACTTATGTCAAACCTAAACGCTTCGGGGAGGTAAAGAAATGAAAAAGCTACCATCAACACTTCCGAATATGCTCATCGTGCTGACCCTCATCTCGGTCATCGCCGCTGGAGCATTGGCCTATGTGAACAAGATCACTGCAGGCCCCATCGAAGAGAATAAAGCCCGCACCCTCGCCGAAGGTATCAACAGTGTGCTCGGCGTCACCGACGCTCAGGTACAGGAGACCAAGACCGTGCAGGATGCCAACGGCAACGATGTCATCATCTATGCCACTGATAAGGGCGTAGCCGTGCAAGCCATTGATCCCAATGGTTTTGGAGGCAAGCTGAGTGTGCTCGTCGGTTTCGATGACGAAGGGGCCATCAAGGGCTACACCGTTCTCGAACATGCCGAGACCCCCGGCCTCGGAGCCAAAGCCAGCCTCTGGTTCCAGAAGGGAGAGAAGGGTGACATCATCGGCAAGAATCCCGGACAGAAGGAGCTGACCGTCAGCAAGGACGGTGGCGACGTGGATGCCATCACCGCTTCCACCATCACCTCGCGTGCCTTCCTCCGCGCCGTCAACGTCGCTTTTCACGCATATGCCGGAGCGAGTGCATCGGACGGCCAGACAGGTGCAAGTCAACAGCAACAACCTAAAAACTAAGGAGAAACGACTATGAAATATTTCAAGATTTTATGGAACGGCATTCTCAAGGAGAACCCGACCTTCGTCCTTCTCCTGGGTATGTGCCCAACGCTGGGTACCACTTCCAGCGCCATCAATGGTATGTCGATGGGTCTGGCCACCATGGCAGTGCTCATCTTCTCCAACCTCATCATCTCGTGCATCAAGAGCCTTGTGCCTGATATGGTTCGCATCCCTTCGTATATCGTCGTGATTGCCAGCCTTGTCACTGCCCTGCAGATGATCATGCAAGCCTTCACCCCGGAGGTGTATAAGACCCTCGGTCTGTTTATCCCGCTGATTGTGGTGAACTGCATCATCCTCGGCCGTGCCGAAGCCTTTGCAGCCAAGAACGGTCCCGTGGAGAGTCTCTTCGACGGAATCGGTATCGGCCTCGGTTTCACCATCGCGCTGACGCTCCTCGGCGGCATCCGCGAGCTCCTGGGTACCGGCAAGCTCTTCAATATGACCATCTACAGCGAGAACTACGGTATGCTCCTCTTCGTCCTCGCTCCCGGAGCCTTCATCGCGCTGGGTTATCTGATTGCAGTAGTGAAGAAAGTGGCGAAGATTTAGACCCACCCCTCACCCTCCCTTGTAGGGAGGGAGTGGTTACCTTCACGAATTGATATTAATTTTTTATCTAACGTATAAAATAATGACCCTAATAGGCCTCTCGCTTTAAGACATCATACTCCCCTCCCTACAGGGAGGGGCCAGGGGGGTGGGTCTTTTACTATGGCATACTTACTCATATTCTTCTCGGCTATCTTCGTCAACAACATCGTGTTCTCGCAGTTCCTCGGAATCTGCCCGTTCCTCGGTGTGTCGAAGAAAGTGGATACCGCGCTCGGTATGTCCGCTGCTGTAGCTTTCGTGCTCACCATTGCCACGATTGTCACCTATCTGATTCAGATCCTGCTTGTCAAGTATCAGCTTGAGTACCTGCAGACCATCGCCTTCATTCTCGTCATCGCCGCTCTCGTGCAGATGGTGGAGATTATCCTGAAGAAGGTGTCGCCCGCTCTGTATCAGGCTCTTGGCGTCTTTCTGCCTCTGATTACCACGAACTGCGCCATCCTCGGTGTTGCCATCCTCGTGGCTCAGAACACCTACAACGCCCAAGGTCTGGAGCCTAACCTGCTCACCGGCGTCGTCTTTGCAGTCTCCACAGCCCTTGGCTTCGGTCTTGCTCTGACCATCTTCGCCGCTATTCGTGAACAGCTGGCAATGATGGATATTCCCAAGGGTATGCAGGGCATGCCCATAGCACTCGTTGTGGCTGGTCTCCTCGCTATGGCCTTCATGGGCTTCGGCGGTGTGGACAACGGCCTCGCTAAAGTTTTTGGACTGTAATATGTTTCAGATATTTCGTTCCTCATTCTTAGCTGGCGTATGCATCGGCATCGCCGGCTTTGGCTATCTGGCCGAGAAGAGCATCGTGGGTGCGGTGCTCTTCGCCTTCGGCCTCCTCACGGTCGTTCACTACGGGCTGAAGCTCTATACTGGCACTGCAGGTTTCATCCGTCGCGGTGAGGTGGGACAGCTGCTTCTCATCCTCGTAGGAAATATCATTGGCTGTCTGGCTGTTGCCCTCATCGCCCGCTGCTCGCCCATGCCCCTTCAGGAGACGGCACAGACGGTGCTTGAGGGGCGCCTGGCTACAGGTCCCTTGCGCGGTGGCGTACTTGCCATAGGTTGCGGATTTATAATGACTACCGCCGTAAACTTCGCCCGTCAGGGCAAGAACCTCCCGTTGCTGTTCGGCGTGCCTTTGTTCATCATGTGTGGATTTCCCCACTGTATCGCCGACGCTTTCTACTACCTCTGTGTGCCCCTCGACTTCTGGGCATGCTATTGGCCCTCTATCCTTCTTTTCTACGTCTCTATCGTCCTTGGTAACTTCATCGGCTGCAACCTGTATCGTGCCGTCCTTCCGGACAAGGCTTGATACTGCTGCGCTGTTAGTTCCTCTTCCTCAGCTGCCAGAACGCAATCGCTGACGCTGCTGCGACATTCAGGGAATCGACATGGTGGGACATAGGGATGCGGACGACATAGTCTGCGGAGGTGATGGCGGTGGAGGGGAGGCCGTCGCCCTCTGTGCCCATAATGATGGCAAGACGCGGCTCTGAGAGCAGGGCGGGGTCATCGATGCTGATGGATTTGTCGGAGAGAGCCATTGCGGCCGTACGGAATCCAAGCTGTCGCAACTGGGATTGATAATCAGTGGATTCCAACCAAGTCCATGGGACGAGGAACACACTTCCCATAGACACACGCACTGCTCTCCGGTTCAGCGGATCGCAGGAATTTGGGGTGAGCAGTACTGCGTCAATGCCCAGTGCTGCTGCAGAACGAAAGATGGCACCGATATTCGTGGTGTCTACAACTCCCTCGATAACGACCACGCGGCTGGCGTCCTTACAAACGGCTTCCACAGCAGGAGGCTGAGGACGTCGCATGGCGCAGAGCACACCGCGTGTCAGGGTGTAGCCCGTTAGTTGTGCCAACAGTTCGCGCGAACCGGTATAAATGGGGATGTCGTTTGCCCGCTGGATAATATCTGCCGCGTCGCCTTCAATGTGTCGGCGTTCGCAGAGCAGTGCCAGCGGCTGATATCCAGCGTCCAAGGCCACACGAATGACCTTGGGACTTTCGGCAATAAAAACGCCACGCTCCGGTTCCAGCCGATTACGCAGCTGGGCTTCCGTGAGCGTGGCGAAGATTTCTAAGCCCGGGTGGCTTAGGGAAGAGATTTCAGTTACCAATGGACAAAGGTCTTTGGAAACAGATGCTTGCTTACTTCTTGTACTCCACAGCAGCTTGCTCGATGGGCAGGTTCTGCTTGTAGTTCTCGATGTAGCGGTTGAAGCCTGCAACGTCCTCGGGGGTGGGAGCTACCTCCACGCCTGTGTTGCCTGCGAAGACCACCTGATCGAGGTAGTCGGCGAGGTTCAGCTTCTGCGGGTTGTTGACCACGAAGTTTGCCAGCAGGGCAATACCCCATGCACCACCTTCGCCTGCGGTCTCCATTACGGAAATCGGGGAGTTGAGGGCGGCGGCGAGCATACGCTGTCCGACCTTCGGAGTGGTGAAGTATCCGCCGTGACCTGTGATGCGGTCGACCTTGATCTTCTCCTCATTGAGCAGGATGTCGTTACCGATTTTCAGCACGCCGATGGCTCCATAGAGTTGGGCACGCATGAAGTTGGCAAGATTGAACTTGTCGTTGGCAGAGCGCACGAAGAGGGGACGGCCGTCGGACAGACCTGTGACAGGTTCGCCGCTGACGTAATTGTAAGCCATCAGTCCGCCGCAGTCGGCATCGCCATTGAGGGCAGCGCCGAAGAGGGTGGAGTAGAGGTCGAAAGTGCTCTGCTTCACACCCAGCAACTCCTGATACTCCTTGAACATCTTCACCCAGGCGTTGATTTCGCTGGTGCAGTTGTTGCAGTGTACCATGGCAACGAGGAATCCGTCGGGTGTGGTGACGAGGTCGATGGGCTCGTAGGGCTTGCTCAGCGGCTTCTCGAGTACGATCATCGAGAAGGAGCTGGTGCCGGCGCTGACGTTACCTGTGCGTTCGCGAACGGCATTGGTGGCAACCATACCTGTTCCTGCGTCGCCCTCGGGAGGACATACGGGGATACCGGGCTTCAGGTGACCGCTGACGTCGAGCTTCTGAGCTCCTTCGGGGGTGAGGAAGCCTGCGTTCTCACCAGCAACGAGCACTTTGGGAAGGATATCCAGCAGCTTCCAGTCGAAGCCGCGGGGCTCGATGAGCTTGTCGAACTTGGCCACCATGGTAGCGTCGTAGGTCTTGGTGAAGGGGTCTACGGGAATCATACCCGAAGCGTCGCCCACACCCAGTACCTTCTGGCCAGTCACCTGCCAGTGGACGTAACCTGCAAGGGTGGTGAGGAAGGTGATGTCCTTCACGTGTTCCTCGTTGTCGAGGATAGCCTCGTAGAGGTGGCTGATGCTCCAGCGCAGAGGAATGTTGTAGACGAAGAGTTTGGAGAGCTCGGCAGCAGCCTTGCCCGTATTGGTGTTGCGCCAGGTGCGGAAGGGCACGAGGATGTCACCTTTCTCGTTGAAGGGCATGTAGCCGTGCATCATAGCGCTGAAGCCGATGGCTGCAAGCGTCTCGATTTCAACGTCATATTCCTTCAGGACGTTCTTGCGCAGGTCAGCATAGCAGTCCTGCAGGCCGTACCAGATGGCTTCTGTTGAATAGGTCCACAGGCCGTCCACGAGCTGGTTCTCCCAGGTATGGGAGCCCTGTGCGATGGGCTTGTTCTCAGGGTCGATGAGTACTGCTTTGATGCGGGTGGAACCGAACTCGATTCCCAGAATGGCCTTACCTGACCCAATTATTTGCTTTGCGTTCATAATAGATGATTCAAAGTCACAATTCAAAACTCACAATAAAGCTGGCGTATTGTAATCAAACAATCCGGAGTCAATTGTGAATTCTGAATTGTGGATTGTTAATTACTTCAGGGCTTTGTTCAGCATGTAATAGACCTCGTTGTTACGGAGAGTCTGCTTGAAGTCGGCGATGTTCGTGTCCTTGTTGATCTTCACGTACTCGATGCCGGTCATCTCAGCGAAGTCTTCCCAGTACTCCTCGGTGATGTCGTAGGAGAAGGCGCTGTGGTGGGTACCTCCGGCGAGAATCCAAGCAGCAGCACCGATTTCGAAGGTGGGCTGAGGAATCCAGAGGGCGCTGGCCACGGGCAGGTGGGGCATGGGCTTGGGCTCGATGCACTCAACTTCCTGAGAGATCAGGCGGAAGCGGTTGCCGAGGTCCACGACGGTGGCCTTGATGCCATAGCCGGTCTTGGAGGTGAAGACGAGGCGAGCGGTCTGCTGCTTGCGGATACCGATGCCGAGGAAGTGTACTTCGAGCTTGGGCTTGTCGGTAGCGATGAGCGGGCAGATCTCGAGCATGTGGCTCTGCAGGCAGGAGCTGCGGTCGCCGGCGAAGTTGAGGGTGTAGTCCTCGAGGAAGGAGCTGCCGGTGGGCAGACCCTGAGAGATGACCCAAAGGGTGCGATAGAGGCAAGCGGTCTTCCAGTCGCCCTCGGCGCCGAAGCCGTAGCCTTCTTCCATCAGACGCTGGCTGGCGAGGCCGGGGATCTGGTCGAAGCCGCAGAAGTTGGGATCGTCGATGTCGGCGTCGCCGAGGTCGTCGAAGTTGGTGGTGAAGGCGGTAGCGCCCTCATCCTTGAGCACGCGGCGGAGTGCGATTTCAGCCTTGGCAGCGTTGTGTACCTTCTCCCAGTACACCTCCTCGCCGGACTCATCAATCTTGATGGTGTAGAGCTTCTTGTACTCCTCAACGAGTGCATCGGCTTCTGCATCGGTGACCTTCTTGAAGTAGTCCATAAGGCAGCTGACGGGGTAGTAGTCCACGTGGTAGCCCATGCGCTGCTCGAATTCCACGCGGTCGCCATCGGTGACGGCCACGTTGTTCATGTTCATACCGAACATGAGGCAGCGAACGTTGTGTGCATCAGCCACACCGGCAGCTACACGAGCCCATACGGCAATCTTCTTCTGCACGTCGGCTTCCTTCCAGTAGCCGCAAACGACCTTGCGAGCCACGCGCATACGGGTGCAGATGTGTCCAAATTCGATATCGCCGTGGGCGCTCTGGTTGAGGTTCATGAAGTCCATGTCGATCTCGCCCCAGGGGATTTCGGCGTTGTACTGTGTGTGGAAGTGCAGGAGGGGCTTCTGCAGCTGCTGCAGACCCTTAATCCACATCTTAGCGGGCGAGAAGGTGTGCATCCAGGTGATGATACCTACGCACTTCTCGTCGTTGTTGGCTGCCAGCATGACCTGCTCCACTTCCTTGCTGGAGTTAGCTGTGCCCTTGTAGACAACCTTCACGGGGATGTTGCCGCCGTCGTTCAGACCTGCAACCATTTCCTTGGAGTGAGCGTCAACAGCTACGACTGCGTCACCTCCGTAGAGCAACTGTGCACCAGTTACCCACCAAATTTCATAATTTTCAAACATTTGTTATGGGCCCCCCTCTTATCCCCCGAGGGGGAAGACCAAATAGGGGCAATGGGTCTATTGTTATTGATAAAAATGTTTAATGCTGTTTTTTGCGAAGCGACAGTCTTACACAATACGACCATGTGCCAAAGTCGTACCAGCCACTTGACCATTCCTCACCGTCAGGATGTAGCGTAATATCTACTCGATAGTGCTTGTTGGTGTAAAGATAAACGGCCTCGCCATCGACTCGCAGGAAATAAAACGTATAGGACTGATAGCCGTCGTAGCAGCCCTCACGACCGTCCTCCCGTTTCCAATGTAGCGACATATCGGGATCGGCAAGTTCGCTCACAGGATAGACGTACCTGTTTGTGCCGCCCATCTCACGTCCTGTCACTTCACACTCTTTTGAACTTTCCTCTTCGAGGACCAGTTCGTAATCATTCCAATTTACTGCCATAATCAATCACAGTTTCTTTATATCAGTCCATTCTGCACCGCATACTCCCACGCGTCGTGGTCTATCTGTTGCATGGTGCGGACACCAGGCGGCAACTCGCTGACGGCATAGAGGCTTTCGACAATTTTGATAGTCACCCTATACTTCCATCCGTCCTCTTCGTACCAACCTGACGACCATGCGTAGTTTACGCCGAATTTAATGATCTTCTCTTCTTTCCTGACAGCCTTGATGCGAATGGTGTAGCCCGCTTCGAGTAGCGTGAACGTGAAAGCGTGGTCACCACCGTAGGGGTGTCGGTAGAACCCGCCGTGGGTGGCCCATTTGATCTCTTCGCCTTCCTTCAGATCCACGATATGGCGCGTCCATTCTTCCTTGGTGGTTTCCGGATCGCCTATGCGCTTCTTCTCTGCGATGAGTTTCAGGTCTTGATTATGCCATCTTTCGTTCATGGGTAGTATGGATAAGTGTTGAAATGTTTAGTGCTTCTGACCTTTCTGTCCGTAGTAGGCATTGGGTCCGTGCTTGCGCATGTAATGCTTCTCTACGAGCAGCGGGTTCATCGTCAGCTCGGGGTTGACGCTGAAGGCAATGAACGCCATCTTGGCGCACTGCTCCATGACCTTTGCGTTGTAGACAGCATTGTCGGGTGAGGTGCCCCAGGAGAAGGGACCGTGGTTCTTGACGAGGACGGCGGGAGTGTGGTCGGGATTGATCTTGCGGATGTTAAGTATCTCATCCACAATGACGTTACCAGTCTCCAACTCATATTGTCCTTTCACCTCTGCTTCGGTCATGTCGCGCGTGCAGGGGATGTCCTTGTAGAAGTAATCCGCATGCGTGGTGCCGATATTTGGGATGTCGCGACCAGCCTGAGCGAAGGCTGTGGCATAGGTGGAGTGGGTGTGAACCACACCTTGGATGTTGGGGAACGCCTTGTAGAGGACCAGGTGCGTGGGCGTGTCGCTGCTGGGGTTGAGGTCGCCCTCCACCACTTTTCCACTTTCGAGGTCCACGACGACCATATCGCTGGCCTTCATCTCGTCGTAGCTGACGCCCGAAGGCTTGATGACAACCAGCCCTTTTTCGCGGTCGATGCCTGAGACATTGCCCCAGGTGAAGATGACCAGCCCTTGCTTCACTAAGTCAAGGTTGGCCTTGAATACTTTCTGTTTCAGTTCTTCTAACATGAGTCTTATGAGTTAATGAGTTTATGGGTCCTTTATATATAATATAGGTGTAGGGAATAGTCAGAGTTTGAAGTGGCCGTCACGCTGATAGGCCGTATTGTTGAACCTATAGAGTGCAGCCCCGCGTTTCGATGTTCTCTTGTCGATCTCATCGGTCTTCTCGATGAAAGTCATCTCAGCCACGCGCTTGCGGAAGTTGCGCTTGTCGATGCTTTCGCCAATGATGGCTTCGTAGAGCATCTGCAGCTGAGTGAGGGTGAATAGGGGAGGCAGGAGTTGGAATCCTACGGGGCGCTTGGATACGCGTTCCCGCAGCATCAGCAGTGCACGTTGCACCATCTCCTTGTGGTCGAAAAGCAACTCGGGCAGTGTGGAGAGATCCTCCCAGTAGGCCGAGTGCTCGCGATTGCGTTCCTTGTCAACGCGATCGATGTCAAGCAGGGCAAAATAGGCGACAGAGATAACGCGGTCGCCGGAGTCGCGGTTGACGCTACCGAAAGCGCCCACTTGTTTCATATAGACATTCTTCAGACCCGTCAGTTCTGTCAGAACGCGGGCTGCTGCATCATCGACGTCCTCGTCGCGATTGACGAAGCCGCCCATTAGCGACCATTCACCAGCGTGGGGCTCGAATGGTCGCTGTTGTAGAAGTACTTTCAATTGCCCATTTTTGAAGCCGAAGATGATACAGTCGACAGCTACGTGAAATTTTGGGTATTGTTGATAAAAGGTGGATGACATGAGGTTGGTTTTTTGTACAATGTATAATTGATAATGTATAATGTATAATTAGGGGAATGCGGTGTTTCTGATTACAGGCGCAGCTCAATTTTCAATTATACATTATCAATTATACATTTTATAGATTATTACCAGAAGTACCAGTAGAACGAGGCGCAGAGACCAATGACGGCCAGGGTTCCGATGACGTCCCAAACGCCCCAGCTCTCGCGGATGCTCTGCTTGAAGTCTGAGGTGAAGGTGATGGCATCGACCTGAGCCTGAGAGGGTGCGGGCGTAAAGAAGCTGACAACCACCATCAGCAGGATGATGAATACCAGTAGCCAGCACTCGAAGATGAGCCAGTTGGTCTGCCAGAACCAAGCCGTGTTCTCCCAGAATGCACCATCCATGACAGCCTTGCCGGAGTCTGTGAGGACATTGGTCAGCAGGCGTATCATACCGATGACGAAGCCGCCAATGAGGCCCCATTCACCAGCCTTCGGAGTAATCTTCTTCGAGAAGATACCCAGTGTGAATACGGCCACCATAGCCGGAGCAATCAGCGACTGGATGTCCTGGAGGTAGCTGTAGAGGTTACCCATGTTCATCATGATAGGCATCCAAGCCAGACCGAGAAGCACCACAACGACAGTAGCGGTACGGCCTACGAAGACATAGTGAGCTTCGCTCTTACCTTTCTTCATGGGCTTGTAGAAGTCCTCGGTGAAGAGGGTGGCGCAGCTGTTGAAGAAGGCTGCCAGGGAGGCTACGAGAGCGCAGACGAAGCCAATGGTCACGATACCCTTGATACCTGCAGGCAGGATGTTCTTCACCATCATGGCGAAGGCACCGTCGGTGGACTCGTGGTTGGTGATGTCCATCTCGATGCCGCTACCGGCCTTCAGAGAGAGTGCGTAGGCAATCATACCGGGGATGAGGAACATGAACACGGGGAGCAGCTTGAAGAAACCGGCTGCGATGGTGCCGCGACGGGCACGCTTCATCACTTCCTTGTTGTCCTCACCGGGCACCTGTCCGAGCACACGCTGAACGATGTGCTGGTCAGTACACCAGTACCAGAAACCGATAATAGAAGCACCGAGGAATACCACGTAGCCAGGGAACTGAGGATACATGGGATCGGCAGGATCTGGATGGAACATGTGGGTGGTGCCGAAGCCGTCGTGAGCTTCGTTGCAGACACGCATCATCTCAGCCCATCCGGCGGTGATGCTGCCGTCGCCGAGCATGCTCAGACCTAAGAACAGGACGAGGAAAGAACCGATAATCAGAATCGGCGTCTGGATGGTGGACAGCGTCATCACACCTTTCATGCCACCGAAGACGGTGAATACGGCAGTGATGGCAATCAGACCGATGGCACCATACCAGAACGGAATGCCAAGCAGGTACTTGAAGAAGATACCACCCGTGAATGCGGTCACGCTGACTTTGGTGAGCACGTAGGCCACGAGGGTGATGATGGACAGCCACGAACCCGTGCGCTGGGTGTAGCGGAACTTCAGGAAGTCGGGCATGGTGATAATCTTGCCCATCTTGTTGATCAACAGCTGATAGAAGGGAACGAACAGCCAGCCGAGGATGAGGATCATCCAACCCTGCATCTCCCAGTGAGCCATACCTACGCCGTCCTTGGCACCTGTGCCGGCCAGGCCTACGAGGTGCTCGGAACCGATATTGGCAGCAAAGATGGCCATACCGATGACGTACCAGGGTTCGCCCTTACCAAAGAGGTAAGCCGAAGAGTCTTCACCCTTCTGTGACTTCTTGTCTTTCCAGATGGCGTACCATACGGCAGCAACCACACCTAAAAGGCCGACGGCGAGTACCACCCAGTCGAGCCAAATGAATTCATGTGAACTCCAATTCATAGTTGTATTTTACGATTTTACGATTATATGATTTTCAATTCTCAATTGATCACCTTATTTCACACTGAACTTATAAGCGCAGTGGCTGGTGTAGGTCTCGCCGGGATTGAGGTAAGCGTTGGGCCAACCTTCGAGGCCAGACTTGTTGGGGCTGTCGGGATACTTCTGAGTCTCCAGGCAGATGGCAGCGTGCTGGTTGTAGGTGATACCCTTCTTACCCACGGCTGTGCCATCGAGGAAGTTACCGCTATAGACCTGAATACCGGGCTCGTCGGTGAAGACCTCCATCAGGATACCTGTTTCGGGGCAGTAGATGCTGGCAGCCACCTGGGTGTCGTCACCCTTGGTGTTCAAGCACCAGTTGTGGTCGAAGCCGTTGCCGTTCTTTATCTGCTCGAACTCGAAGTTCTTGATGTCCTGACCCACAGCGTGAGGCTCGCGGAAGTCCATGGGAGTGCCCTCCACGGGAGCAATCTCGCCTGTTGTCATGAAGGTAGCGTCCACAGGAGTGTAGTTGTCAGCGTTCACGTAGAGCTCATGATTCGTGATGGGCTGCGTGGGGTCGCCGTTGAGGTTGAAGTAGCTGTGGTTCGTCATGTTGATGACGGTGGGAGCGTTCGTGGTGGCTTCGTAGCAAATGTCCAGCGTGTTGTCCTCGGTCAGCATGTAGGTGACAGTGGCTGTCACTTCGCCGGGGAAGTTGTTGTCGCCATCGGGGCTCACCAGCTTCAGCTGCAGTGTGCTCTCTGTGGCGTCCACCACTTCGTAGACCTTGTACTGCCAGCCTTGAGGGCCGCCGTGCAGACAGTGTCCAAAGTTGTTCTTCGGCAGCTGGATCTCCTGCCCTTCCACCGTAATCTTGCCCTGAGCGATACGGTTGGCATAGCGGCCGATAGCGGCGCCGAAGTCGCTGGGATGATTCACATTGTCCATGAAGGTGGCCACGTTGTCGAAGCCGAGCACCACATCCTTCATCTCGCCCTTGTTGTCGGGCACCATGATGCTGACAATACGTCCGCCGAAGTTGGTGATGCAAACTTCCATTCCGTTGCTGTTCGTCAGAGTGTAGAGCTGCGTGCCTGCCACGCTGTCCACAAACTGTTCGGGGTTCAGACCACTCAGCGTGGTCACTGCTTCAGCCTTCTTCGGCTGGGTGCATGCAGAAAGCATGACCAGGGCAGCACTTGCTGCGAGCATTCCTTTCGTAAAAGCGTTCATTGTTCTAAATAGAGATTAAATGTTTGTATGGGGAATTTTTATTTCTTTTTGGGCCGTTTTGGGCACTTTTTCTTCAAATTTGCCCTCAAAGATACTACTTTTTTTTATTAGTTGGTGTCTCGAACACACTTTTTTTTCATGAAATCCCTATTTTTTAAGAAAAAGTAGAGATTTTAGTCCTTTTCAGCCCCCATTTCATGCAAATAACCGTCACAGATTCTCTTTTTATCTTTCACTTTTGCCTCTTAGCGACTTTTTCTTCATCGTCTTTCGCCTCTCTACGACTTTTTCTTTACCGAAAATTTGCAAGTATCACAAGAAAGCCCTACCTTTGCACCCGCAAATCGGGGTGTAGCGCAGTTGGTAGCGTTCCTGGTTTGGGACCAGGCGGTCGCCCGTTCGAGTCGGGTCGCCCCGACGATTTATGCAATGAAGAAGGAGAAGCCCCTCGCGAGAGTCGCTCTCCTTCGATTTTTTTGCTTCTGCATTTCGTCGTGCAACAAACTATAGTTACTCGTGCAACAAACTATAGTTACTTCGACGACAAACTATACTTTGTTTTTTCCACGTCCTTTCGTTATGGCCAATACATATATACGTAACGCCCGATACGTATATATGTAAAGCCTCATACGTCCTTTCGTGTAAGCCGTTACGTCTTATTGTGTAAGCCGTTACGTCTTATCGCGGAAGCCGTTACGTCTTATCGCGGATGCAGCTACGTCCAGTCGCCGCGCTGAAAAAATAATAAGGTACGCGCGTGACCAGTGCCCGGTGTTCCATCGGTCATCGTGTTCTGTCATTGCTGTGACAGGATGTAGTAGATGAGGTCGTGGTAGGGCTTGCAGGTGTCGAGGAGGGAGAGGTTGCCGACGAGAATGAATTGTTGGCGGGCACGGGTAATGGCGACGTTGAGCTTGCGGTCGATGAGTTCGCCTTCGGTGTCCACAGGATCGGAGAGGATGGGGAGCTGCCACGTGGCACCGACTACGGTGGAGAAGATGATGATATCGCGTTGCGAGCCCTGATATCGTTCTACGGTATCAATAGTGATGGTGTCTGCTTCGGGCACGTTGAGTTGGGCAAGAGCTGTGCGCAACTGCTGTATCTGACTGCGGAAGGGCACGATGATGCCGAGGCGCTTTTCCCAGTTGTGGGGAAGGGAACTGTGGCGGCAGAGGTCGGCGAAGGCGGCCACGATATGTGCGGTCTGTTGGGCTTCGAGACTGTTGCTCTTTTGTCCGGATTCTTCGGGATTCTGGATATCGAAGCAAAGGAGGCGACGTGTGGCCAGAGTGGTGTGCAAGGGTGTAGCATCGGCGCTGATGGTCCAGTCGAGATTCCCGGTTTGGTGGGGCAGGGGGATGATGTCCAACTGCCCGCCGTAGTACTGCTGGCTGGCAAAGGTGCCGATATCTTGGTGCATGCGTCCTTGGCGGTGGAGCATGGCAATGATATCTGTGGAACCTTGGTGCAGGGCGAGCGTGTGCAGGCGCTCAAAGAGCGAACGGCGGCAGTCGGTGAGGCCCATAGCGTGGAGTTCGGTATTGCTGACGCGCGATGCCTCTGTGGGTTGCACGACAACGGCGGGCAGCTGCTTATGGTCGCCGATGAAGATGAATTTGCGGATGGCTGGCTTGCCGCTGACCTGTGCCGCGAGCAGTGGGAGGAGTTGCGGCTCCAACACTTGCGAAGCCTCGTCGATGATGGCGGTGTCAAATGTTTTCAACAAGAATAGCTCTTGTGAGGAGGCCAGCGAGGCGATGGTGCCAACGACGATGGGTGTGGCGGCGAGCTGGCGGCGAATGGCTTCGCGAGTAGGGTGGCGACGGGCAAGGGCTGTTAGTGTCCGCTCACGGAAAGCGGGGGAGGTGCTGAGCTCGGGGCCTATGCGCAGGTATTCGGGGTGGGGAGTGATGGTGGTCAGCATCTGGCAGATCTCATCCACAGCGCGGTTGGTGAAGGCCATGAGCAGCAGCGAGCGCTCTTCGTTGTGGTTGCTAGCCAGAAATTCGATGACCATTTGTCGAAGTGCCACGCTGGTCTTACCCGTACCTGGAGGTCCCACGAGGAGGAAATAGTCTTCAGCTTGTTTCGCGCGAAGGATGATGTCGCGCAGGGCGGCATCGGCGATGGGAACAGCCAGTTGCAGGGAACGGTTTATGCGTGGTTGGCATCGTCCGAGGATAAGGTCTTGGCGTTGCTTTGGGGCTTCAAGAAGAGCGAAAAGTCCTTGGTAGAGCGTGGTATAGGTGGAATCGACATGTGCCGTTTCGATGGCATAGCGGCGCGAGGGGTCGATGATGGAAGCATCGCGCTGTGGATAGCGCAGCCGCAGGTCCAGCGTTCCTGCACCGATGTCCTCGATGATGCAAGGGAAATAGAAGGCAGAGGCAAAGGTGTCGGTGTGTAGCATCACAAGGTCACCTGGTCGGAAGTCCGATTCTGCTGCGGGGTCGAAGCTGAAATGGAGACGGCTGAGCGGTGGGCGGAGTGATTCTCCGGAGCCCTCATCGTTTTCGGAGTCTTTTTTGTTCTCGGAAATCTCGGGAGTAACCACAAGTACCTCGTGTTCTGCAGCGGTCTTTGCCAACAGCTGCTCTCTCTGGACGAAGGCCAGCATGGTGAAGAAGTATTGGCGAAGGAGGGCGTCGGTGCTTCGGATGGTGCCGATAAGTCGTTGAATGGGCGGTAGCTGGTAGTTCTGGAAGAAGCGGTCGCGACGTCCTGCGGGGTTGAAGTCGTTGAGGTTCAGCTGCATGAGAACTACCTCTGGCGAAGTGCAGAGACGGCGCTCGAGATCTACGATGCCGTTGCGGAGCATGATAGCGCGATGGATATCCTTGCGGCCGAGGTGTATATCCATGAGGGCAGGGTAGAGGGAGTAGAAGAGCAGCGTGCGTACTTGGGCGTACGGCAGCGAGGCGTTGTAATAGAGCGACTCCTTGTAGAGAGCCATCTGAAGAGCGTGTTCATAGCGATAGGCTACTTCATCGTGCTGACGGGTGTAACCTCCTTTGCCGGATTTGAGCTCAATGATGGTGTGCATATCTTCGCTCATGAGGTCCATACGTCCTTGAATACCAAGTGCTTCGCACAGGAAGGCCGTTTCCAGTTGAGCGTGGGCGATGCGATTGGCGGCCATCGTCTGACGGATGTTCTGGAACTGCTGTTGGCATCGTTCAGAGAAGCGGGCATCGATGCCCGCAACTGTGGAGAAGCGCAAAGGGTCGGCAGTAAAGCTCTTGCGAAGGGAGTGTCGGAAGAGGAGGGCAGGGGAGTCGTCGTCGGAGTTGACGATGTCGTCGAGAAATTGGTTGGCGACAGCACCCAACTGGATGGCATCGGTGGCCGTGTGGGGCAGGAACTTCTGGAGCAGGTGGTGGGCAGGCGCATCGCCGCAATCAGTAGCACACCGACAGATAGCGGTGACATCAACCAGGTAGTCGGGTTCGAGGATGATGTGTTGGGGATGAAGGTGCCCTTCGGCATCAGTCTCGGCAAGCAGCAGATTCAACTGTGCTCCTTCGAAGAGCCATTCGCGAGGCATTTCAGCATCTGCTACAACCACTCCTTGGCCGTAGATCTCATGATCCGTGAAGCTGGTCACGGTCATTCGTGTGCATTTGCTGGATGATGTCATCGACGAAGGCTGTCGCTAAGGAATTCCTCGCGTGAGCGTATGCGCGCGTTACCTTTTTTATTATTATCGGGGGGAGTGGCCGATAGTGGAGCGGCATGTGCTGCGCCTCGGTATTGTGCCCATCGGGCGATGATTTGGCGTACGTAGCCCGAAGTCTCGCTGCCTCGAAGGTAACCTGCCTTGACCACAGGGTCCCGGTAATATCGCGGTTGGGCAAGGAGGAGGATGTAGCGGTCCACGTCGTTCCAATGGTGAGGATTGCCACCGTACTTTGCGGTGAGAGCCATCGCATCGCGTACGTGGGTGGTACCGCCGTTATAGGCCGCCAGTACAAAGCATAGCCGCTCTGTGCGCTCATGGATATCGGAGAAACTTCGTTGTAACTCTGCGATATAACGAGCGGCAGCGGCGATGTTCTGTGAGGGTTCAAAGACTTGTGATGCAGGGAGGCCCAGATGAGCTGCTGTGCCTGGCATGATTTGCATAAGTCCCTGGGCACCAGCCCATGAGACAGCCCGAGGGTCGAAAGCTGATTCCTGATAACATTGTGCTGCCAACAGTCGCCAATCCACACCTGCCACCCGAGCGCCGCTCTGGAAGAGACCGTCGTAGCTGCTGATGATGCCCTTCTCACGCGAAAGCATGGGGGGACGGGCAGAACGACGAACACGGTTGGTGGAAGTATGGCGATGGCGTTCGGCTGCAATGGTACGTTCGCGCAGGTCGGGCTGCCACCATGCTTTCAGTGCTGCTGCCAATTGTGGTGATGTGGGCCGCGTCTGCCAGGTGGGTGGCGTCAGGGCTAAGTCTGCCTCTCCGGCAGCAAGTTTGCGCATGAGTTCAGCAGAATCCTGAGCAATCTCCACACGCAGGCGGGTACCGATGCGGCTGGCGAAGGATTTGGCCATTTCATATTCCACGCCAAAGCCCTCACCACGATATTCGTAGTAAGTCTCTGGACCGGATAGTGCTGTGGCAATAAGTTCGCCCGAGGCTTGGATATCCTCGAGGTCATAGGCTGCATCATCCTGTATATCAGCCTGGCCGAACATCACAGAGGGCTGATGCTTCTGTTGCTGGCAGGCGGTCAGCAACAAAAGGATAGCAGCACAACAAAAGGATACTCTACATTTCTTCAACCTTTCAACCTTTCGCCTTTCAACCTTTCATCTTGTCACCTTTTCAACCGTTCATGGTTTCAATCGGTGGATGATGTAGGTTCGCATAATATCTATGGCCTTTTGGTTCTCGCCACCTTGTGGGATGATGAGGTCGGCATAACGTTTTGTGGGCTCTATGAATTCCAGGTGCATGGGCTTCAGCACATCGACATAGCGGTCCATAACCATCTGAGTAGTGCGTCCGCGTTCTACAATGTCACGTGTGATGACGCGCATAAGGCGGTCGTCGGGATCTGCATCCACGAAGATCTTTAAGTCCATGAGGTCGCGCAGCTCTTTGCGGCACAATGCCATGATGCCCTCGATGATAATGACCTCACACGGTTCGATATGTATGGTCTCGGGCATGCGGTTGCACTCCAGGTAGGAGTAAGTCGGCTGTTCGATAGCCCTTCCCTGCCGTAGCTCATTGATCTGATGGATGAGCAGTTTCCAGTCAAAGGCGTTGGGGTGGTCGAAGTTGATCTTGCGGCGTTCCTCCATGGGCATCTCCGTGTTGTCGTTGTAATACGAGTCTTGTGGGATGACCGCAATCTTCTCGCCTGGCAGCGATTCTACGATTTTACGAACTACGGTGGTCTTTCCGGACCCTGTGCCGCCTGCAATGCCAATGATATACATAGTACAGAAAATCTTATGTTACTGAATGGTGATGCTGTTGAGCAGGTCGAGTTTACCCTCACCTACCAGCTTGACGATAAGTTCGCCGAAGAGGGTGTTCTGCCACGCAAACCAGTCGCGGGTGTAGTTGGTGGCATCGTCCTTATGGAAGCTCTCATGCATGAAACCCTTTCCTGCATCGGTCGTCATCAGCATTTCGATACAAGCTTTAATCTCAGCATCGTCGGTGCTGGTGAATGCCTTCATCATGATGCTCATCGGCCAAGGCATATCGTGTCCGATGTGGGGTCCGCCAATACCTTCGCCAGCTTTACCGCGGAAGAAATAGGGGTTGTCCTCGCTCCATACGAAACGACGGGTGTTCTGATAGATGGGATCACTGGCGGGTACGTCGCCCAGATAGGCCATAGCAAGCAACGAGGGTACGTTTGCATCGTCCATCAGCAGCTGGTTGCCGAAACCGTCAACCTCGAATGCGTAGATGGGACCATACTTGGGATGGATGTTGATGGCGTACTTGTTCAAAGCCTCCTTCACCTCATCGGCCAGGGCGGTGCATTGCTGGGCAAGGTCTGTGCGCTGGTTCACCTTCGTGAGAATCTCTGCGGCATTGCGTAACTGGTGAACAGCCATGAAGTTAGAGGGAATGAGGAAGAGGAAGGTCGTGGCATCGTCGCTGGGACGGAAGGCACTGGCAATGAGTCCAACAGGTTTCACAGGAGCACCCCAGCCGTTGTTGTTCATCGTGTCGAGCTGGCGCTCGGTTCTGCGCTGGAAGCGGTATTTGCCCTTATTGCCTTCTTTGTGCTGCTGGTCGCGGAAGGTCGTGAGGATGTTCTGCACAGCCTGGATCCACGTTTCACCGAAGACGGAGGTGTCTCCCGTTGTTATCCAGTACTCATAGGCGAGGCGGATGACGTAGCAGAGGGAGTCGATTTCCCACTTGCGTTCGTGCAGCTCGGGTTTCATGTCCGTCATATCCTTCATCCATCCTCCATTGGGATTGGGTTCCTTGTTGAAGGCGTTGGCATAGGGGTCGATATTGATGCACTTGAGCTGGCGGAGAACAACACCGGCAAGCATACGCTGCAGGTGCTTGTCCTTGGGGGCAAGTTTCACATAAGGGAAGACTTGGGCACCCGAATCGCGCAACCACATGGCATGGATATCGCCCGTATAGACGAACGTGTCGGGCTGGCCCTGTTCGTCGCTTTCTGTGTAGTGTACGGTGGTGTCGATGGTGTTGGGATAGCAGTTGACGAACATCCAGGCGAGACGGTGGTTGGTCAGCAGGCGGGCAATCTCCTTGATTTGCTTTTCCACGGCGTCGGAACGGAACAGACGTTCGCTTTCAGCCGGACGGTTGTTGACCTTCAGCACGTCGGCCTCGGCCACATAGTCGTTTGCACTAACGGCTGTCGTCGCCAGTGCCAATGCCAATAAGGCAAGAATTTTCTTCATAGCGTATTTATTAGTTTCAATTCACTTTTCTACTTTATATCACACCGGATAGTCCATATAGAGGTACCGCTTGATGCTCCTCTTAGGGGTCTTCTCGAACTCTTCGGGCATGAGTCGGATTGCGTGGAGACGGCAGTAGGAGGGAACAATCTTATTCAGCTCTATACGATTCTCTTCCATCTGTGCTTCCAGCATAGCCTCCGAGAGTTTTGCTGCCTTAGCCTCTTCTGGATCGGTGTAAACCAATCCGTAGAGGTGCTCGCCTTTCTGGATGACTACGCACTCCGATACGAAAGGCAGTGAACCCAGCTTGTCCTCGATTTCCTCGGGGTAGATGTTCTGTCCGTTGGCACCCAGGAGCATGTTCTTTGAACGTCCCTTGATGAAGATGTAACCATCGGCATCCATCACTCCGAGATCTCCGGTATGGTACCATCCGTCTTCATCGAGAATAGCTGCTGTGGCCTCCTCGTTCTTGTAGTAACCCAGCATGACATTGGTGCCTCGTGTGAGGATTTCTCCGATGACGTTTTGTGGGTCCGGACTGTCGATGCGTACTTCCATGCGAGCAACGGGCCGTCCGCAGGAACCAGGCTTGAAGGTGGACCAGTCGGTATAGCTGATGATGGGTGCACACTCGGTGGTACCATAGCCCACAGTGTAGTTGAATCCTATATCGTGGAGTACGGTTTCAATGTCCTGGCTGAAGGCTGCTCCACCCACAATGATTTCATAGAAGTTGCCGCCGAAAGCCTGCTGTAACTTATGACATACTTCAGCTTTCACACGGTCACGCAGGATAGGTGTGCGCAGGGCCAGACGAACGGCAGGTGTCTGCAGCTTTGGCAACACGGCCTTGCGGACAATCTTCTCGATGATGAGCGGAACGGCAACCACCAACTTTGGCTTCAGGTCGGCAAAAGCCGCGAGTAATACGGCTGGCGATGGTGTCTTGGAGAGGAAATGAACATGGACGCCATGAAGGAACTCGTAGATGAACTCAAAGGCCATACCGTACATGTGTGCCATTGGAAGCATGGAGAGTACTTTGTCCCCAGGTCCCATGATATGGCCCAGTTCATCTACAGCGAAGGCGTAGTTACTCCACAACGCACGGAAAGGAATCATCACTCCCTTGGAGTTCGATGTCGTGCCGCTGGTGTAGTTCAGCACTGCCAGTTCATCGGGCTTATCCTCGTAGTAATGAATATCGCGAGCGCGGAAGTTCATTGGATATTTGGCACCGAAAAGACGATTAAGGTTCTCACGTGCATAACGAACCTTCTCCGTGCGGCCAACCAACAACGTGTATTCGTCGCTGGAGTTTCCGAAGATTCCCTCCAGATGGGGCATTTTGTCGGCATTGAGTTTGGGCCACACCTGGTCGCCCACGAACAGCAGTTTAGCTTCCGAGTGGTTTACGATATCGTGAATCTGCTCGGGGTGGAATTCATGCAGGATGGGCACGGCAACAGCACCATAGGTCAGTGTAGCGAAGAAGGCGATGCCCCATCGGGAGCTGTTGCGGCCGCAGATGGCCACCTTGTCTCCATGTTTGACACCCGATGCTTCGAGAATGATATGTAACTTCTCGATGATACGGGCTACATCTTTATATTGGAAGGTCTGTACTCCGTAGTCACTCAGACCGTCCTTGTCCCAGTACTTTTGTATTGTCTCCTGAACACAGGCGTTGAAACTTTTTGTCTCCACGAATTTCTTTCGGGCTTTGCCCGTATTAATGTTTATTTATTGAGTATATTAATCTAACGAGAACTCTATTAGACCGGATAGTCCATATAGAGGAAGCGCTTAATGCTCTTTTTCGGTGTCTTCTCGAATTCCTCGGGCATGAGCTTGATGGCGTGAACGCGAGCGTAGATGGGAACGATCTTGTTCAACTCCAGTCGGTTCTCCTCCATCTGCTGTTCAAGGGCAGAAGCTGAGAGCCCGCCTTTCTTCACTTCGTCCGGATCAGCATAGACCAGTCCGAAGAGTTTGTCGCCCTTCTGGATGACCACACATTCTGTCACGTAGGGTAGGGAAGAGAGCTTGTCCTCGATTTCCTCGGGATAGATGTTTTGTCCGTTGGCACCCAGCAACATATTCTTCGAGCGTCCCTTGATAAAGACGTTGCCTTCGGCATCCATCACTCCCAAGTCGCCCGTGTGGTACCATCCGTCTTTGTCCAGCGTTTGAGCTGTGGCCTCTTCGTTCTTATAGTACCCCAGCATGACATTCATGCCGCGGGTGAGGATTTCACCAGGAATATTCTGAGGATCGCGGCTGTCGATGCGCACTTCCATGCGTGGTGCCGGACGACCGCACGAACCCTGTTTGAACTTGTTCCAGGGAGAATAGCAGATGATGGGAGCACACTCTGTGGCACCATAACCGATGGTGTAGTTGAAACGGATACCCTTGAGGAACACCTCGATGTCGTGGTTCATGGCTGCACCACCGACGATGATCTCGAAAAAGTTATCGCCAAAGGCCTGTTGCATCTTACGACGGATATTGGTCTTCACACGGTCGCGCAGCAACGGGGTCATGAGTGCCAGCTGGATGGCAGGTGCCTTGATCTTCGGGAAAATAGCCTTGCGCACCACCTTTTCTATCAGCAGTGGAACAGCGATCACCACCTTCGGCTTCAGGTCTGAGAAGGCCTTCAATAATACAGTGGGTGAAGGCGTCTTTCCCAGGAAATGAACGTGGGCACCGCGGGTCATCTCATAAAGGAACTCGAAGGCCATACCGTACATATGTGCTGTAGGCAGGATGCTCACGATATTGTCACCGGCTTTCACGTGGTTGTCATACACCTCGTGGGCGAACTCCACGTTGCTCCACAACGCACGGTAGGGAATCATCACTCCCTTGGAGTTCGACGTCGTACCGCTGGTGTAGTTGAGCACAGCCATCTCATCTGCTTGATCTTCATGGTAATGTATGTCGCGGGCTCGGAAGTTCATGGGGAACTTCTCACCGAAGAGACGGTTTAGATTCTCGCGCGCGTACCTTACTTTATCTGTGCGCCCGTGAAGGAGGCGGTATTCATCGTTGCTGTTTGCAAAGATACCTTCCAACCCCGGCATCTTCTCGGCATCAAGGTTGGGCCACACCTGATCCCCGACGAAGAGTAACTTCGCCTCCGAGTGGTTCACGATGTCATGAATCTGTTCAGGGTGGAACTCATGCAGGATGGGTACAGCCACTGCCCCATAGGTCAACGTGGCCAGAAAGGCGATGCCCCATCGGGCGGTGTTGCGGCCGCAGATAGCAACCTTGTCGCCTTGTTGCACTCCGGATGCTTCCAGAATGATGTGCAACTTTTCTATGATGCGTGCTACGTCTTTGTATTGGAAAGTGTGGACGCCATAGTCCGACAAGGCATCCAAATCCCAATGATCTTTGATGCTTTGTTCCAGACTGGCGTTGAAACTTGGACATTCCATATTCTTTGTTCTTTAGTTCTTTTGTGTGTCTGTTTTCTTACTTCTGATAAATCCGGTATACCGAAATGGCACCTCAAAAATGAGGGTTTTATTGCACACTTTGGCAAATCGTGTGCAAAGGTAGGGCGTTTTTTGCACACTTCCAAATTTTTTGTGCAAAAAATAACCTTACCTTTATGAATTATTATCAAGAAGTAACTTTCAGAACAAAGAATTAGCAAAATCGGTCATTTTACCGAATCTGCTAATATTGCCGTTGCCCGAAAATCTGTGTGCCGATACGGATGAGCGTGGAACCTTCATCTACGGCGATGTGCCAGTCATCACTCATGCCCATCGAGAGTTCGCGGAAACAATTGCTATCTTGGAAGAAATCCTTGTGAGCTTCTTCGAAGAAACGGCGGGCCTGGCGGAAATCCTCACGTATGCGAATGGTATTATCGGTATTCGTGGCCATCGCCATAATACCGGCAATTTCTATGCCTTCCATGGTCCGCCACACACCTTCTTCAAGAAACAGGCGTGCTTCATCAGGAGTAAAACCGAATTTCGTTTCTTCCTGTGCCACATGGAGCTGGAGCAGGCAAGGGATGGTGCGGCCGGACTTTATGGCTTGTTTGTTGATTTCTGAAAGCAAGTGCAGAGAGTCTACGGCATGAATGAGGTGGACGTAGGGGGCTATATATTTGACCTTGTTCGTCTGCAGATGTCCGATAAAATGCCATTCCACATCCAGGTCTGCCAGTTCCTGATGCTTACGTTGTAGCTCCTGGGCATGGCTCTCGCCGAACACACGCTGCCCCGCAGCGTATGCTTCACGAATGGCCTCAGAGGGGTGGTATTTCGATACAGCCACGAGGCGCACCCCCGAGGGTAGCGCTTCGTGGATTCTTCGGATTTCTTCGGAAATCATTTTACGACCTGTTTGTAACGATAGACATCCATGATGTTCGTCTCGGTGATACTCACGATGACCCAGTCGCCCAGCGTACCTTCCATGCATTTGTCAAGGTTTTTGACGGCATCGCGGAAGTCGGTGGCTTGCACCAGGATCGTTTGGGCGGTGCGCTTCTCGGCTCCAGTCTTCTCATCGAGGGTGATGAAGGCAACCTTCGCACGGAACCAGCAGTCAGCGGTACTGTCCATACTCTCAAAAAGCTCTGCCAAGCGGGCGCGTTTGATATCGGTGACTGTGAATTCACCGCTGAGGTAAGGCGTCATCTCTTCGATGAAACGACGCTCGGCTTCTGTGAAACTCAGGGCTTCTACGACATACGTTTCGGTCGTTTTCTTCAGTAAGCCCGTTTCCATGGTCTTGTCGTAACGGACTTTGCATTCAAACCATTCGTTATTCATAATATTACTATGTTTTTATTGTTCTGAAAAGAGCATTTGTCTCCTAAGTGGGCACAAAGATACAGCATTTTCATAAGAAAACAGCAAAAAACATGGAATTCTTTGGGCTGAATAAGAAGAAATCCGTATTTTTGCACCCAGAAAATCCTTTTTAACCGTAACGATTAACACAAACAATACTTTTATGAAGAGATTCTCAATCCGAGGTTTGCTGTTGGGTACTGCATGGGTGCTCAGCACATCAATTGCGTTTTCTTATTCTGCTCCGCAATCAGCATCAGATGACGAGCTCGTCATCCGCTTTGTTGATGCTAAGGGAGCTCCCATCCACAGGGCCAGTTCAACCCTGCCAGAGGTCATTCGCCTCAATGGAACGGGCGCAGAGGCTGTTGTCACAGTCTCTGCAACAGGGCTGACAGAGGACATCAGTCTCCGGGTCGGACCGGGTTTGGAGGTCACTCCCACCGCCATTCCTGCGGGAACGCCTTCGACGAAGGTGACGGTGAGGAATGTGTCCACCTTGCTTCACACCGAGAGCCGGCTGATTCTCCGCTCTGGCGACATCCGTACCTATGTGAATATCGTTGCCGAAGGCACACCGCTGCCCAGCAAGGACATCTCCTCGCAGGGTACCGTATTCGACGGCGCTGCCGTGGAATCCCAGTCGTTCGATGCCTCCTCGCTGAGCGATAAGGGCTACACCATCGAGATCAAGGCTCGCACCGATGATCCCGCTAAGTCCGTGCTTCCCTATGCGGTGACTTCCGACGGCCTGGGCTTCAAGAGCTACATCCGCAGCACGTCGATGGGCCTGATGAACGGTAAGAACGTCTTCGTCTCGGAGAAGGGCCTCTCGAATCCCGCAAACGGCGGTACGTTCTATAACACCGACGGCCAGTTCCATACCTACCGCTATGCCGTCACCCCCGACCGCCGCATCTTCGTCTATCGCGATGGTATGCCTATCGACACCTTCCGCGTTGCCGACCTGGCCTTGCAGCCCGAGTGGAGCGAGACGAACGGTACGATGCAGCCGAACCTCATCAGGAACGGTGATTTCGAGGGTGAGTACAACTTCTCCGAGTCGCAGAACATCACGAAGTTCATCGAGGGCTGGGACGTATATCCCTATGACCAGTACAACTCCTACCAGGACATCGACCGTGAGGAGCGTTCCAACGAGGTGGACCAGAACAACCACGTGCTGAGCATCCACCGCTATATGTGGAACGACGGCTGGGCCGATGCCGAGATCTCCCAGATCGTGGACGTAGCTCCCAACGAGACGTACGCCTTCTCCGCCCTGGCCAAGGGCGGTCAGTACAGCGGCAGCGCGCTGGGCAGCATCCGCATCCAGGACCTCCAGAACGACAATAACAACGTGCGCCTGAACGTGACGAGCGACAGCTATCAGACCTATGCGTCAGACTTCGAGACGAAGGCGAATACGAAGCAGGTCCGCATCACCTTCCAGCTGGGCCGTGCGAAGTGGGGCGCCAGCACCTCCGCCTTCAAGATCGATGACGTGAAGATGACGGGCCTGAGCCGTATTCCCACCGCCCAGGTCGGTTTCGAGAACCTGGATGCCGAGATCGCCTACTTCGCTATCGACCCGACAGGTGCCTATGCTCCCGCCTTCGCCGAGCTGGCAACTGACGTGGATGAACTGATTATAAAAGGAACGGGCGCGAGCGCAACCTTCACGGTCAATGCCGCGAACCTGATGGGTGATGTCAGCGTTACCGCCACCCACGGCTTCGAGGTGTCTCCCTCGGTTATCCCCTCCGGCACTTCTACTGCCACGGTGACTGTCAAGCACGTCACCACGCTGATAGAGAATACCGGCCGCATCATCCTCCGCAGTGGTGATGTCCGCAAGGAGGTGAAGCTCACGGCCTATGGCGATGCACTTCCGGTGAAGGACATCTCTTCCCAGGGCACTGTGTTTGATGGCGCTGCTGTGGAGTCCCAGTCGTTCGATGCCTCTTCGCTGAGCGATAAGGGCTACACCATCGAGATCAAGGCGCGCACCGATGATCCCTCTAAGTCCGTGCTTCCCTATGCGGTGACCTCCGACGGCCTGGGCTTCAAGAGCTACATCCGCAGCACGTCGATGGGCCTGATGAACGGTAAGAATGTCTTCGTGTCGGAGAAGGGCCTCTCGAATCCCGCTAACGGCGGTACGTTCTATAACACCGACGGCCAGTTCCATACCTACCGCTATGCCGTCACCCCCGATCGCCGCATCTTCGTCTATCGCGATGGTCTGCCTATCGACACCTTCCGTGTAGCCGACCTGGCCTTGCAGCCCGAGTGGAGCGAGACGAACGGTACGATGCAGCCGAACCTCATCAGGAACGGTGACTTCGAGGGTGAGTACAACTTCTCCGAGTCGCAGAACATCACGAAGTTCATTGAGGGCTGGGACGTGTATCCCTATGACCAGTACAACTCCTACCAGGACATCGACCGTGAGGAGCGTTCCAACGAGGTGGACCAGAACAACCACGTGCTGAGCATCCATCGTTATATGTGGAACGACGGCTGGGCCGATGCCGAGATCTCCCAGATCGTGGACGTAGCTCCCAACGAGACGTATGCCTTCTCCGCCCTTGCCAAGGGTGGTCAGTACAGCGGCAGCGCGCTGGGCAGCATCCGCATCCAGGACCTCCAGAACGACAATAACAACGTGCGCCTGAACGTGACGAGCGACAGCTATCAGACCTATGCGTCAGACTTCGAGACGAAGGCGAATACGAAGCAGGTCCGCATCACCTTCCAGCTGGGCCGTGCGAAGTGGGGCGCCAGCACCTCCGCCTTCAAGATCGATGACGTGAAGATGACGGGCCTGAGCCGTATTCCCACCGCCCAGGTCGGTTTCGAGAACCTGGATGCCGAGATCGCCTACTTCGCTATCGACCCGACAGGTGCCTATGCTCCCGCCTTCGCCGAGCTGGCAACTGACGTGGATGAACTGATTATAAAAGGAACGGGCGCGAGCGCAACCTTCACGGTCAATGCCGCGAACCTGATGGGTGATGTCAGCGTTACCGCCACCCACGGCTTCGAGGTGTCTCCCTCGGTTATCCCCTCCGGCACTTCTACTGCCACGGTGACTGTCAAGCACGTCACCACGCTGATAGAGAATACCGGCCGCATCATCCTCCGCAGTGGTGATGTCCGCAAGGAGGTGAAGCTCACGGCCTATGGCGATGCCCTTCCGGTGAAGGACATCTCCTCCCAGGGCACCGTATTCGACGGCGCTGCCGTGGAGTCCCAGTCATTCGATGCCTCCTCGCTGAGCGATAAGGGCTACACCATCGAGATCAAGGCTCGCACCGATGATCCCTCGAAGTCCGTGCTTCCCTATGCGGTGACTTCCGACGGCCTGGGCTTCAAGAGCTACATCCGCAGCACGTCGATGGGCCTGATGAACGGTAAGAACGTCTTCGTGTCGGAGAAGGGCCTCTCGAATCCCGCAAACGGCGGCACGTTCTATAACACCGACGGCCAGTTCCACACCTACCGCTATGCCGTCACCCCCGACCGCCGCATCTTCGTCTATCGCGATGGTCTGCCTATCGACACCTTCCGCGTGGCCGACCTGGCCTTGCAGCCCGAGTGGAGCGAGACGAACGGTACGATGCAGCCGAACCTCATCAGGAACGGTGACTTCGAGGGTGAATATAACTTCTCCGAGTCGCAGAACATCACGAAGTTCATTGAGGGCTGGGATGTGTATCCCTATGACCAGTACAACTCGTACCAGGACATCGACCGCGAGGAGCGTTCCAACGAGGTGGACCAGAACAACCACGTGCTGAGCATCCACCGCTATATGTGGAACGACGGCTGGGCCGATGCGGAGATCTCCCAGATCGTGGACGTTGCTCCCAACGAGACGTATGCCTTCTCCGCCCTGGCCAAGGGTGGTCAGTACAGCGGCAGCGCGCTGGGCAGCATCCGCATTCAGGACCTCCAGAATGACAATAACAACGTGCGCCTGAACGTGACGAGCGACAGCTATCAGACCTATGCCTCAGACTTCGAGACGAAGGCGAATACGAAGCAGGTCCGCATCACCTTCCAGCTGGGCCGTGCGAAGTGGGGCGCCAGCACCTCTGCCTTCAAGATCGATGACGTGAAGATGACGGGTCTGAGCCGTATCCCCACCGCCCAGGTCGGCTTCGAGAACCTGGATGCCGAGATCGCCTACTTCGCTATCGACCCGACTGGTGCCTATGCTCCCGCCTTCGCAACCCTTGAGACATCTGTGGATGATCTTGTCATCAACGGAACCAATGCGTCACAAGTCATAAACGTCTATGCGGATAATCTGATGGGTGATGTCAGTGTCACTGCTACCCACGGATTTGCTGTGTCGCCTGCTGTAATCAAAGCAGGCACGAAGCAAGCTACCATCCGGGTAACGAACCTCACCACCCTGATAGAGAACACCGGCCGCATCATCCTCCGCAGTGGTGACGTCCGCAAGGAGGTGAAGCTCACGGCCTATGGCGATGCCCTCCCCGTGAAGGACATCTCCTCCCAGGGTACCGTATTCGACGGTGCTGCCGTAGAGTCCCAGTCGTTCGATGCCTCTTCGCTGAGCGATCAGGGCTACACCATCGAGATCAAGGCGCGCACCGATGATCCCTCGAAGTCCGTGCTTCCCTATGCGGTGACCTCCGACGGCCTGGGCTTCAAGAGCTACATCCGCAGCACGTCGATGGGCCTGATGAACGGTAAGAACGTCTTCGTCTCCGAGAAGGGCCTCTCGAATCCCGCTAACGGCGGTACGTTCTATAACACCGACGGTCAGTTCCATACCTACCGCTATGCCGTCACCCCCGACCGCCGCATCTTCGTCTATCGCGATGGTCTGCCTATCGACACTTTCCGCGTGGCTGACCTCGCCATGCAGCCCGAGTGGTGTGAGACGAACGGTCCTGTAAAGAAGAACCTGCTGCGTAATGGTAACTTCGAGGGTGAATATAACTTCTCGGAGTCCCAGAACATCACGAAGTTCATCGAGGGCTGGGACGTGTATCCTTATGACCAGTACAACTCCTACCAGGATATCGACCGCGAGGAGCGTTCCAACGAAGTGGACCAGAACAACCACGTGCTGAGCATCCATCGTTATTTGTGGAACGACGGTTGGGCCGATGCAGAGATATCCCAGATTGTCGATGTCGCCTCTGATGACATCTACACCTTCTCTGCGCTGGCCAAGGGCGGTCAGTACAGCGGCAGCGCCCTCGGCAGCATCCGCATCCAGGACCTGCAGAACGACAATAACAACGTCCGCCTGAATGTGACGAGCGACAGCTATCAGCAGTACAGCGTAGACTTCGAGACGAAGGCGAACACCAAGCAGATTCGCATCACCTTCCAGCTGGGCCGTGCCAAGTGGGGCGCCAGTACCTCTGCCTTCAAGATCGATGATGCCCGCCTCGTAGGAACCAGCCGTATTCCTACGGCTCAGGTAGGTTTCGAGAACCTGGATGCCGAGATTGCTTACTTCGCTGTCGATCCCTCCGGTGCCTATGCTCCCGTATTGCCTGGATTGACAGTTGAGGATATCAACGATGCCGTACAGACTGCTACGAATATGGATGGCAAACTTCGTGGCCGCATCGTAGGCGGACGGCTCGAGCTCCTTGGCGTCGAAGACCATTCACGTGTAGTTGTCTATGAAGTTGATGGCAGACAGGTTGCCGCCATCAATGACTATTCAGGTCAAAGTGGCATCGTCCTTCCTCGTCGCGGCATTTATGTTGTGGCCGTGTTCAAGGATGGAAAGAAGAAAGTTATTAAGGTGATGTAAGATGAACAAGATAAAGATTCTGTTGATGGCATTAGCCTTATGCCCCTCCCTCTCCATGAGAGGGCAGGGGTCCTTCAAGCCCGGTCAGACCTGGAATGATGTCAATGGCTCGGCCATCAATGCCCACGGCGGATGTGTAGTCTATCACGACGGTAATTACTATTGGTTTGGTGAACAGCGCAACAACAGCAAGAGCGATGGTATCAGTTGCTACCGCAGCAGGGACCTTTACTCATGGACAAAGTTGAGTCGCGCCGTGTCGCCCACAGGTACCCAGACCGATGAAAACCGTGACATTGCCAGTGGTCGTACACTCGAACGTCCGAAAGTGGTCTATAACGAGCAGACAGGAAAATGGGTGATGTGGATTCATTGGGAGAACGGTAGTGACTACGGTCAGGCCAAATGTGCCGTATGTACAGCCGATAAGGTCGAAGGTCCTTACACCCTCGTGGATGTCTTCCGGCCCAATGGCTGTGACTCTCGCGACCAGACGGTCCTCGTAGATACCGACGGCACTGCCTACCATGTCTATTCCACGAACATGAACAGCAACACCAACTGCGAACGCCTCACAGCAGATTATCTTCAGCCGGAAGCGGACTTTGCCGTACAGCTGAAAGGTCGTCGCTTCGAGGCTGCTGCATTATTCAAGGTGGGTGATATCTACTACGGTCTCTTCTCTGGCTGCACGGGCTGGGATCCGAACCCCGGCCGCTATATGTGGACCTACGACCTGATGGAGCAGACCTGGAACGCTCCCGCAGACTTCAAGGCCAGCGACGGCAGTACGGGCATCAACTTCTGTGTCGATAACGGGAAGAACAATTCCTACCAGAGTCAGAGCAACTTCGTGTTCCCTGTACCGGGCAAGGACAAATGCTTCATCTATATGGGCGACCGCTGGAACTCATCGAACGTACAGTCCAGCAAGCACGTATGGCTTCCCCTGAGTGTCCGTTCCGGCTATCCGACCGTACGCTGGTATGACTCCTGGACACTTGCTGTCTTCGACGAGATGTATCGCATGAAGCGTATGAAGACCATCGAGGACGGAGCCGAAGGCTACCTGCTGGAGAAATACAGCAACCGCATCATCTCGCGTCCGAAGAGCTCACTCACCATAGAGGATGACGGCGCTTCCAACCTCGCCCTCATCTTCCACAAGACCAGCAAGCCCTATACCTATAAGATAGAAGACAAGAATTCGGGAAAATACCTCGAAAGCGTCTATGGCACCACGCGCTGGCAGGCTGCTGCTGACACCACCTCGCAGGAATGGGTCTTCTGGCTCGAAGAGGACGGTTACTACCGTATCGAGAATGCTGCCGACGGCGTATGCATCTCGGTATCCGGAAACACGACAGAGGCTGGTACCACCATCTATATGGCTTCCGCCTCGAAGAATGTTCACCAGAGCTTTGCTCCTTACTTCGATTCCGTGGTTCATCCCGACTATGAGGAAGCGGAGATGTGGAGCCGTGCATACCTCGAAGCAAACAGAGAGGAGATGCAACAGCAGAGCCTGGCCTTGAGCATCGAGAACGTAAGCGTTGAGACATTACGAAAAGACTTGCTCTTTGATATCAGTGGCCGCAAGGCTCCAAACACCTTGCGTCGTGGCCTCTACATCCTCAATGGAAAGAAAGTCCTGATAAAATAACCCGCATGAAGCTCCGCCTGCCCTTCACCCTCGTCTTCGTGGCCTTTGCACTTTACTTGCTGCTTGGCCCGCTGCAACCGTATCTTCGGGAGACAGGGGCACTGACACCTTTCTATCTGACAGGTGTCTCGTTGGGCGAGCTTTTGGGACATCCCAGCGGACTGCTCCTCTATGTAGCTTCGGGCTTGCAGAGTTGCTTTGCCCTCCCTTGGTTGGGAGCCTGTCTCTTTACTGTCATTCTAGTGGCATTGGCCTACGCTCAGAAGTGGGCTTTCCGCGTGAGCGACCACTGGTTTGGGCTTTGTTGGGTGGTGCCTTTCCTGCTATTTGCCCACTACACCCGGATGGGTTATCTCATTTACACGTCCAAGGCAGTGGCTCCGGCCTATGTGCCAGTCTTGGTGGTGCTGTTAGGAGTGCTGCTGCTGGGATGCTTGCGCGTAGGCGTGAGTCGTTGGTGGAAAGGCTGGAAATCCTCTCGCGCTACCGGCTCGAAGCGTATGGTGCTCTTGGTTGTGAATGTGCTCCTTTTCGTGGGTTCAGCGATCGCGGCCTATTCTTATTCCTTCCGCGATCCGAACTTCCTCAATACACTGCGGATGAAGCACGCGGCGGAGGAGGGAGCGTGGGAGCAAGTCTTGCAGCTAGCTCGGGAAGGGAAAGAGGAACCCACGCGTGCTCAGGTGTGCCTCACCCGTCTCGCCCTCTTCAAGACAGGCCGCATGGGTGATGAACTCTTCACCTATCCCGAAGGCTCAGCCCAGTACAACGCTCCTCAGAACCAATGGCTGCGCCTGATGATAGGGCCGCTGTTGTATTACCACTACGGCAAGACGGGTTTTGCCTACCGCTGGGCGATGGAGGATATGGTGGAGTACGGCGAGCGTCCCGCCTACCTGCGTTACCTGTACAGCGTAGCCAGGCTGAACGGTGAGGAGGCACTCACCAAACGCTACGAGCGCACGCTCGCGCGTACCTTATTTTATAAATGCGCACGCGAGAAAGAGGATCAGGAGGCTGCCGCTATCAAGCCCCTGCTGAACTATACCGACCAACTGGATGGTGACGATGGCCTCGTGGAGTTCTACCTCTTGAACAGCTTTGCCCTCAGCGAAGGTGGATCGCGGGAGATGGTGGAACTGTCTCTCATGAACGGTCTCATCACCAAGAACCTCACGGGCTTCTGGCCCCGTTTCCTGGCCCTGTTGCCCACGTGGCAAGGGCGCATACCCACTCATTATCAGGAGGCAGCCCTCATGGTAGCACAGCTGCAAGGTGGTGCTCCCGTCGCAGACCTCCCCATAGATACTGTCATCCAACAGCGCTTCCAGCAACTGATTGCTGCTTCCGCCCGCATGGGGGATAATGCAGCCAATGCCGTTGCCCTGCGCCCGGAGTTCGGTAATACGTACTGGTACTATTATTTCTTCGTGGAAGGATTGAAGACGAATTGAAAATTGAAAAATAAAAGTTGAAACGTTTTGTTTCCATATCCGGTTTCTTCGCTGTCGTCCTGACGATGGCGGGTGTGATGTGTGGATGTTCACCCTCACTCCCCACCACGTATGAAGAAGCTTCGTGGCAGTCCGTCATCACGCCCGATAACTTCGGAGCCACGCTTCCGCCGAACATAGCGCCGCTGAACTTCCGCATCCAGCAGGGCGATGCTTCGGAGGCGGTGACCCGCCTGCATACCGGAAAGGGTGGGGAAGTGGTTATCGGCGGATGGGACGTCTGCGTTGACGAAGACGACTGGCACAAACTGCTCGAACAGTCGCGTGGCGATACGCTTTTCTGTGATATCTACTTGAAGTCAGACGACCGCTGGAAACACCTGCCTACGCAGCACTTCCTCATAGCCAGCGAGCCCATAGATCCCTACATCACCTACCGCCTCATCCGTCCCTCCTATGTCACCTACGAGGAGCTGACCATCAACGAACGCTGCCTGGAGAACTTCGATGAGCGCGTGGTCTATGAGAACATGCGCTTCGAGGACAGCGAACAGGGACAGTGCATCAACTGCCACCTCCCACGCAACTGGAATCAGCAGCAACAGAGCCAGTTCCATGTTCGTCAGGCCTTCGGAGGCACCGTCTTCATCAATGGTGATCAAGTGACCAAGGTCAACCTCAAGACGGACTCCACCCTCAGCGCCGGCGTCTATCCCGCATGGCATCCTACGCAGAACCTCATCGCCTATTCCGTCAACGAGACGGGACAGGTCTTCCATACCCTCGATCCGCAGAAAGTGGAGGTCATCGACTACGCCAGCGACCTCATCCTTTATAACGTGGAGACAAAGACCGTGCAGCACATAGAACGCACCGCCTCTGAGTTCGAGTCGTTCCCCACCTGGAGCCCCGACGGCAGTACCCTTTACTACATCTCTGCCCACTACACGCCTCGTGCCGCAGACATCGATGCCGACCTCGATAGCAACTACGACCAGCTGCACTACAACATCTACGCGCGTGACTTCGACCTCCAGACCTGTCGTTTCGGACCCCGTCGCCTCGTCTTCGATGCCGAGGCCCTGGGTAAGAGTGCCAGCGTGCCGCGTGTATCTCCCGACGGCAAGTACCTGCTCTTCACCCTTGCGGATTATGGGCAGTTCCACATCTGGCACAAGAGTGCTGACCTGTGGGTCCTGCCGCTGGAGACCGAAGGACAGGCTTCTCAGCCGAGCACCACTCCAGAGGCTTCAGCTTATCCCCAGACATCTGCCATCGCGCTTCAGGCCGTCAATAGCCCTGAATCAGAAAGTTATCACGCCTGGAGCTCTAACGGCCGCTGGATACTCTACTCCTCGCGCCGCGATGATGGAAATTATACGCGCTTATATATCAGCTACTTCGACAGCAACGGACAGCCTCACAAACCTTTCCGCCTGCCGCAGCGCTCCCTTGATAACGACGACTTGCTGCTCCGCAGCTACAATGCCGCCGAGTTCCTCCTGCAACCCGTGCAGCCCTCTCAACGACAACTGCGCAAAGCCATCCAGGCCGATGCCCAGCCTTCTGCCTACACAGGCTCCGCTCTCGCCCAACCGGAGGCCGACAGCATTCCCATGAGTGCCCTCCAGCCTACGAGCGAACGCCGCAGTACGGCCGTTGCTTATTGAATAAACTAAACAAACTTTCAACAATATGAAACACATTCTTTATTCCCTGCTGGCAGTACTCACAGCGATTCTTCTGCCGCAGCACACGACAGCCCAGAACGTCATTCCGCAGAAGGGCGACAAGATTACAACCGCAGACGGCATCTACATCGTCTCGGGCGACAACCTCATTCCGAATCCGTCCTTCGACGATGGATTCACCGGATGGCTTGCTGCCGACGGAAATGAACTCTCAGAGGACAACTTCACCCTCGAAGCTACGGGAGGAGCCGATGGAGGAGCCTACATCCATGCCCTGCATAGTGCAGGCAGCAGCTCTGCCAGTTCCCTGCTTACGGGCTGGCCGGTGGAGAATGGCAAGACCTACCTGTTCTCCATGTGGGCCAATCGTGCAGGCACCGACGGCAACATGCAGTGGAGTCTCATCTTTAATTCAGAGACCCTCACGGGACGTGACTCTCAACTGGGAATCGTCAGCATCGAAGCCGGCAAATGGGTACAGACACAGATTGTCTTCACCGCCGAACATCCGTTCCTTATCGCCAACTTCGCATGGCTGAATCAGTCGGACTTCGATGCTTTCTTCCTGGGTGAGCTGACTCCTTCCGATGAACTCGCCACAGCTGCCCTCGAAACAGCGATAGCTGATGGTAAGTACCAGCTGGAAAATACGGTGGAGGGCAATGAACGCGGCCAATACAGCAGCGAGGTGCGTGCTACCCTGCAGACGGCAATCGGTGTTGCCGAGGGTGTACTGTCCTCCGCTACCACACAAGCTCAGATCAACGAGGCCACGGCAACGCTGAAAACGGCCATCGCCACTTACCTGGCCAGTGCCAATGCTCCTTATAAGGTTGGTACGAAGTACAACATCGTCCACAACTCCGGTTATCTGATGACCACTACGGGCGGTACGGTGAAGGTGGTCAGCGAGGATGTGGACGACGAGGGACAGGTGTTCACCTTCGTACCCGCTCCGGCGGATGCTGCCGCGGTAGGCTTCAACCTGAAGTCGGAGAATGGTTACTTCGTACAGCGCAGTGGCTCGTGGGACACCAAGGCATCAGAGAGTGTGGACCTCACCGCTGCCAACGCCATCTTCCAGGTGGTGGATCAGGGGACGTACATTCAGCTGAAGAACATGGGCAGCGGAAGCGTGCTCGGTACAGACAGCAACAACGACGGAAGCACCGTCTATAGCAATAAGAACGGTACAGATTCCCGCTATCGCTGGACACTCAAGGAGTTTATTCCCAAGGATCAGCGCGACGATGAGTACAACTTCCTCCAGCTGCTGACGAAAGCCGAGAAGCTGTTGTCTGATGTCAGTGCCAGCACCATCGGCACAGACCTCTTTATGACTTCGCGTGAGGCTTACGACACCTATGCCGCTGCCGTTGCTGCAGCTCAGGCTGTCACCTCCAGCTACAAGGAAGCCACCGAGACGTTGCAGGAAGCCATGGATGCTTTCAACGCAGACCGTTATGTCATGCCCGATCCCACCTCGAAGTTTATCATCACCCAACGTGCAGGAGGTAACCGCATAGCATATTCCGAGGACCAGTCACTCGCCACCGTGCGCACTCCCTCCGAGGAGGATACCCAACAGTTCACCTTCGCACAGGTGGCTGCTACGGGTAACTTCGCCCTGAAGAACATCGGAGCAGAGAAGTTCCTGGCCAAGAGCGGAAGCAGCAACTGGGACACCAACTGGGCGGACGATGACAGCGACCTGCTGGCTCAGTGGATCATAGCCCGTCAGAGTGATGGCACCTATACCCTGCAGAACGCTTCGGGTAAGGGCTACCTCGGCAGTGATGCCACCACGGATGGCGCTCTCCTCTACTGCGACAAATCGTCCAGCGCCACCAACTCCCGCTGGTATATCGAGGAGTTCACACCTACGGCCTCACTGAAGAAGATGATAGCTATGGCCAAGGATCTCGCCGACAACACGCCCGTGGGCTCTGCCTACTACGAAGTGCCGCAGTCGGCAATGGATGCCCTGAAGGACGCTATCGCTGATGCCGAAGAGGCGTTGAAGACCATCACGACGTTTGAACAGGGAACGATAGAGGCGGAGAAGCTGGAGGATGCCATCCTGAATTTCCAGGATAGCTTCAACCCCATGCCTCCGTTCGAAGAGGGCGTCACCTATACGATAGCACACTACGGCGGTGCCCTGATGACAGCTGCCGAGACGGGCAATGCCACCCTTACGGCCCTGGCAGAGGAAGGGGCTACGGAGATGCAGCTCTTCACCTTCGAGCCCGTAGGTGGAGCCACGATGACGTATTACATCAAGTCCGTAGCGTTGGATACTTATTTCGCCCGCACTGGAGACTGGCATACACTGTGGCAGGCAGATAAGGATGCTGCCACACAGGTCGAGATCGTACAACTCGATGGCAAGTGGCTGGGACTCTGCTTCGTAGAGAATGGGAAGTTTGCCGGTACCGACGGCACTGCCAGCGGACAGCTCGTATATAGCGATAAGGCAGGCAAGGGCAATACTCTTTCCTACTGGTTCATAGATTCCTACGTGACGGTCATCCTCGACCGCGTGGCCTTCAATGCCGCTCTGGAAGCTGCCAACACCTTGCTGTCCGAGATGACGCCGGGTTACCTCACAGGCGAATACTTCGAAGAGGACATTGCAGCATTCCGACAGGTAGTCAATGCCGCTCGTTCTGCTGCCAGCAAAGCCAAGGATCAGGAGACGCTGGACGATATCACACAACAGCTGCTGGCAGACACCGAGACCGCTCGCGCCAAGGCTCACGACAAGGACTACATGAACCACAGCGAGCTGACGGCTGCCATACAGGCTGCTACAACCGCCACCAATGCTGCTGTCGCCGGTGATTGCAACGGACAGTATCCTGCCGATGCCATCCTCGCCTACAAACAGGCGCTGGCTGATGCCGAGGAGGTTAATAACAAACCTGACAACCAGCTGACACAGGCAGAGATCGATGCCGCTACGCTCGCGCTGAAGGAGGCTGCCGCCACCTTCAATGCCGCACGCGTCGTCATCAACCTCTCAGACCTGAAGGCTGCCATCACTGCTGCCCAGAAGGTACTGTCCGATGCTCAGGGTGAGCGTGGCGATGGTCCTGGTAAGTTCCCCGAGAGTGCTTTCGTGGATCTACAGCAGGTGGTAACAGAGTCACAGACGATGGTCAGCGAGAATAAGGTGAATCAGGCTGCCGTGGACGACCAGACGATAAAGCTCCTTGCTGCTGCCGCCACCTTCCAGTCCTCACGTATTCCTAATGACTACAGCGTGTTGCAGGCCCTCGTGGACGAGGCCACCAACCTCATTGCCGATGCCGAAGCAGGTAAGATTCCTTTCCTCCAGGAAGACCTCGATGAGCTGAAGGCTTCTGTAGAGAAGAATGCCGCAGCCCTCGAGAGCACCGACCAGGATCTCATCGATCGTGCCGTGAAGCTGCTCCGCCGTGACATCGCCCTCTTCAAGGGCCTCAGCGATGGCGTGGAGCTCCTCAACAGCGACATGGCATCCATCCAGCTCTATGATCTCAATGGCCGTCCCGTCACCTCATCCCGCCGTCACCTCGCTCGCGGCACTTATATCATGAAGGTCACCGCAGGCGATAAGAACGTCACAAGAAAGATCACGGTGAGGTAGGTCCTTCCAGCTTCAAGCTACGATACAACGATCCCACGCAGCCATACAGACTGCGTGGGATCATTGTTTTTCAAAGTGAATGAAAATAGGGGAGGTGTTCCTTGGGAGCCTATCTGATGAAGCTCGTACGGACTCGCGGCTCCAAATCGGGATGACCCTCTTCGTTGAGGTTCAGCCGCTTGAGCATCCAAGCCATATTGCGACCCAGGGTGCGCATGGTCTGCATGCCTTCTTCATCCTGTTCCACTTGTCCGGGCGTGTGACCGTAGGCCATATTCCAGTATTGTGAACTCACTACGGGCATATTCAGGAGGGTGAAGTACTTGTTGAGACGGTCGAAGGCAGAAGAGGCACCACCGCGACGGCAGACAACAACGCTGGCGCCGGGCTTGAAGCTCAGGTCGTTGCCCAAGGAGTAGAAGACACGGTCGAGTAGGGCACAGAGCGAGCCATTGGGACCGCCGTAATAGACGGGAGTACCGATGATCAGACCATCGATACCGTCCTTCACAGCACGCAGGATATGATAGTAAGGATCATCGCGGAAGGTACAGCGCCCTTCACGTCCGCACCACCCGCAGGCGATGCATCCGGGTACGGGTTTCTTGCCAATGCTTACAATCTGTGTTTCGACTCCTTCTTCGTTCAAGGTGCGTGCTACCTCGCTGAGTGCGAAGAACGTATTGCCGTTCTCCCGCGGACTTCCGTTAATCAATAGTACTTTCATGTTGGGGATATTTTCTGTTCTTTGGGCGCAAAGTTACGCATTTTTCTGCATATCAACATCGTTTTTCATGAAAAAATGTCTGCAGAAGGGGACAGATAGCAATAAATAAATAGGAACGCAGAACGTGCAGAAACTGAAAATATGATAACAAATCACGTCAAAAGCATCCCACAAATAAACTTTTTGTCGAAATATTATGGCGGTTTGCTTTCTTTTTGCTACCTTTGCGCCCGATTTTCAAAGATAAAGTTACAAAAGGTCAAACAAATTGAAATATTGAAATATTAAAGAGTTTAAGAAGTTCTCCAAGTGTGGAGCGTCGCAAGCGCCGAGCGTAAGAAGTTCAAGAGCTCAAAAATAAATCGTAAATTCGTGAAATCGTAAATTCGTGAAATAGTCAAATCGTAAAATCAGTCAAATCGTAAAATAAATCTATGTGCGGAATTGTTGGTTACATTGGCCAGAAGAAGGCCTATCCCATTTTGATTAAAGGACTCCAGCGACTGGAGTATCGTGGTTATGACAGCGCCGGCGTAGCTATGATAAGTAGCAACGGCAGCCTGAATGTGTATAAGGCCAAGGGTAAGGTGGCCGATTTGGAGACGTTCTGTGAGGACAAGGACATCAGCGGGAGCATCGGTATCGCTCACACCCGTTGGGCCACTCATGGAGAGCCCAATAGCACCAACGCCCATCCCCATTACTCTGCTTCTGGACGCCTGGCGCTCATCCACAACGGTATCATCGAGAACTATGCCACCATCAAGGAGAACCTCATCGCCCGAGGCATTGAATTCAAGAGCGTGACGGATACCGAGGTGCTGGTACAGCTCATCGAACATATCATGCTGAGCAACGACCTTGACCTACTGGGAGCCGTACAAGTGGCGCTGCATCAGGTGATAGGTGCCTATGCCATCGCCATCCTCGACCGCGAGCACCCCGATACCATCATCTGTGCCCGTCAGAGCTCTCCGCTTGTCGTGGGACTGGGCGAAGATGGTGACTTCTATCTGGCATCAGACGCCAGCCCCATTGCTGAATACACCGATAAGGTCGTCTACCTCAACGATGGCGATATCGCCGTGCTGCAGCTGGGCAAGCAACTCACGGTGGTGAATGTGGACAACGAGAAACAGCACCCGAAGGTGAAGCAGATCGATGTGACGCTGGGACAGCTGGAGAAAGGCGGTTATCCGTTCTTCATGCTCAAGGAGATCTTCGAGCAGCCGAACTGCATCCGTGACTGCATCCGTGGCCGCATCAATGTGGACGGCGACCGCATCACCCTGAGTGCCGTCATCGACTTCCGCGAGAAGCTGGTGGCAGCGCGTCGCATCATCATTGTGGCCTGTGGCACCAGCTGGCATGCAGGACTCATCGGCAAGCAGCTGTTCGAGAGCCTGTGCCGCATACCCGTGGAAGTGGAGTATGCCTCGGAGTTCCGCTACCGCGAACCCGTCATCTTCCCCGACGATGTGGTGGTAGCCATCTCCCAGAGTGGCGAGACGGCCGACACCCTCGCTGCCATCGAGTTAGCACGCAAGGCGGGTGCCTTTGTCTTCGGCGTCTGCAACGCCATCGGTGCCAGCATCCCCCGTCAGACACAGACGGGTGTCTATATCCACGTAGGCCCCGAGATCGGTGTGGCCTCCACCAAGGCCTTCACGGGACAGGTCACCGTACTGTCGATGCTTGCCCTCTGTCTGGCCAACGAGCGTCGCACCATCCCTGGTGACTTGTATAAGGAGATGGTGGCAGAACTGACCAGCATCCCCGAGAAGATGGAGCAGGCCCTGAAGACCAACGAGCAGATAGAACGTCTGGCACCCATCTTCACCTACGCCAAGAACTGCCTCTACCTCGGTCGTGGCTACAACTATCCCGTGGCCCTGGAAGGTGCACTGAAGCTGAAGGAAATCAGCTACATCCATGCAGAAGGTTATCCCGCAGCAGAGATGAAGCACGGCCCCATCGCGCTGATAGATTCCGAGATGCCCGTCTTCGTCATCGCCACGCGCGATAAGCTCTACGAGAAGGTCATCAGCAACATCCAGGAGGTGCGCGCCCGTGGAGGACGTGTCACCGCCCTCGTCACCGCTGGCGATGAACAGATCCGCCGCCTGGCAGATCATGTCATCGAGCTGCCCGACACCATGGAGTGCTTCCAGCCCCTCATCGCAAGCATACCCTTGCAGCTGCTGGCATATCACATCGCCGTCTGCAAGGGTAAGGATGTGGACCGCCCGCGCAACCTGGCGAAGAGCGTCACAGTGGAATAAGGAACATCTTAACATCATCCCATACAGCCCTGCACACCTATATGCAGGGCTTTTTTGTTCGCTTCAACATTTCGAAGAACAAACGGTAATACAATGCCCCATAGGGATTATGGTCCCTAATTGAAATAACGTTTTTTACATGTAATGCCTACGGCATACCAACCATTGTATATACGTGATGACGTTTACGTATATACATAAAGGCGCCTACGTATATACATAAATGCAATTACGTATATACGTGTAAACCGTTACGTCCTTTCGCGGAAGCCGTTACGTCTTATCGTGTAAACCGTAACGTCCTTTCGCGGCAACCGTTACGTCAATTTGGAATGCTGCTGACGTTCACCTCCAACTCTGCAGACTGAAGCAGGGGGGAGGTGAAGCGGAGGCGGACGGTGGTGGAGGAATCATCGCCTGAGGGCTGGTCGGCACCAAAGGCAGAGAAGGGGGAGAACTGTCCACTGGGTGCTGCCTGCCGTCCAGGGGTGAGGTAGGCGAGGAGGCGGCCGCCGTGGGCACGCAGATGGCGCGTGGAGCGGAGGCTGGTGTCGCGGACATCGCCGTTCTCGAGACCGAGGATGCGGGCGGGACCTTGCACCATGCAGCTGATGTCGTTGTCAGCGAGGGACACGAGGTTACCGTCTTCGTCAATGACCTCGATGGTGACGTGGGCCACTTCATCCGGTCGCGAGAGCACCGGCTTATCGATGGTGGCGCGCAGGGCATAGGGACGGCCGCAGGTGGTGATGGCGGAGGTGGCGCCGTTGTCGGCCCTGCAACTTAGTGTGCCTGCCTGGTAGTTCACATCCCAGTAGAGGATGCCAGTGGCATCGTCGCGCGTAGGCTCACCACCGATGGGCTGGCCGTTGAGGAAGAGCTGGGCTGAGGTACCGTTGGTGTAGCAGACAACACGTACGGACTGCCCTTCATCGTAGTTCCAGAGGGCGGGGGCATAGGATGATACGAACTGACGTTGTCTGCCGCCCCGGCGTCCATTGCGACCACCGAAGCCATTGGGGGTGGTACCGATATAGCAGACGGGTGTCTCGCTCCAGAGGGAAGCACGGTAGTATCCGTTGGGCTTGACATTACCTGCAAGGTCGAGGAGTCCGGCCTCAGAGCCGCGTGCGGGCCATGCTCCGCTCTCGCCCAGGTAGTCGATGCCCGTCCAGAGGAATTGTCCGAAGATATGTTCGTTATCGCGCACCGCCTTCCAGGCAGCGAGGTCATGACGGTTCTCGCTACCGTAGATGACGCGCTGCGGATAACGCTGGTGGTCTTCCTGATAGCGGCTCTCGGTATAGTTGTAACCCACGACATCCACGGCTTCGGGGTAGGCGGTCTGGTTGCTCATCACCACTCCCGCAAGGGCTCCTGTGACGGCGCGTGAATCATCGATCTCACGTACAATCCTCGAGAGACGCTGGGCAATGATGCCGATGCGCTCGGCATTGGGCTGTCCGGGCTTGTAGCCGCCATACATGGGTTGTGTGAAGTCGGCAGTACCACCATCGAGGATGGGATGGGTGTAGGGGTCGTTGGGATAATCGACTTCATTGCCAATGCTCCAGAGGAAGATGCTGGGGTGACAGCGGTCACGGCGCACCATATCGGCGACATCGCGGTCTATCCATTCCTCGAAATAGTCGTAGGTACCTTCGAAGCCGGGCGTACCCTGGTTCCAGCCTTTCAGCCATTTGCGCTTGGGGAATTCCCATTCGTCGCTGGCCTCGTCCATGACGAGCAGTCCGAGCGTGTCGCAGAGGGAGTAGAAGGCAGGCAGATGGGGATTGTGACTCATACGGATGGCATTGACGCCCAGGGATTTCAGGGTCTGCAGGCGGCGCTTCCATACGTCGGCAGGAACGGCAGTACCGAGGGTACCGGCATCATCGTGGATGCATACGCCCTTAACCTTCATCCACTGCCCGTTGAGGGCAAAGCCCTTGTCGGGCGAGAACTCCAGCGTCCGCAGTCCCATCGGCACCTCAGAGCGGTCAATCTCCTGTCCGCCCGCGAGCAGGCGTGCGCGCACCTTATATAGATAAGGTGAGGAGAGGGACCAGAGGTGAGGATTGGAAATGGTAAAAGACCCACCCCCAACCCCTCCCGTCATGGAGGGGAGTGAGCTGCGCTTGGTGGCTACAACTTTACCTTCCGCATCAAGTATCTCAACTGCAACGGTATATGCTCCCTCCCTACAAGGGAGGGTAAGGGGTGGGTCTTCTACCTTTACTTCCACCACCGCCTTCTTCTCGTTCAGACTCTTGACTTTCCACGAGGTGCCCCAGAGGGCGAAATGGGTGGCGGGGGCACTCACGAGCCAGACGGGACGATAGATGCCGGAACCGGTGTACCAGCGGGAGTCGTTCTGGCGGGAGTGGTCCACACGTACGGCCAGCACGTTATCCTCTCCCGCACGGAGATGGGGCGTGAGGTCATAGAGGAACGAGGCAAAGCCACTGGGACGATAGCCGAGCAGCTGGCCGTTGAGGTACACGCTGGAGCGGTTATAGACACCCTCGAAATAGATGTAGAGACGCTTGCTGTCAGCGAGGTCGCCGCTGCTCACGGTCAGGTGGCGGCGATACCATCCGATGCCGCCTGGGAGGTAACCTTGGCACGAGCCGCAGTCGGGTGACATGGGCTGGGTGACACCCCAGTCATGGGGCAACCGCACGTGCTGCCAGCGGCTATCGTTGTAGGTGGTGCCTACGGCAGCGGAGTCATCGGCAAGCTGAAAGAGCCAGCCGTCATTCAAGAGGCGGGCATCGCCGAAGCCAACAGGAGACTGGGCTGCGAAGGAACCACCGCCAATACAGAGGAGGAGGGAAAGGAAGAGATGTCGGGTTTTCATAAGGGGAAGTGTTTGTGGGGTGAATGTTTACATTGCAGCGAGATAGCGCTCTGCTTCGATGGCGGCCTTGGCGCCGGAACTGGCAGCTACCACAGCCTGACGGTAGTGGGGATCTGCCACATCGCCAGCAGCAAAGACACCGGGGATGCCGGTACGGGGAGAGTCGCCTTCGGTGAGGATATATCCCACCTCGTCGGTCTTCACCCACGGGAGGAAGATGTCAGAGTTGGGCTTATGACCGATGGCGAGGAAGAAACCGTCGATGGGCAGGTCATAACGACGCTCGTCGGCTTCGCCCTTGCGATAGACGACATGGGCGCCTTCGACACCGTTCTCGCCATACAGGCCGAGGGTGTTGTGCTCGAAGAGGACCTCGATCTTCGGGTTGTTCATGACGCGGTCCTGCATGATCTGCGTGGCACGCAGGTAGGGCTTACGGACGATGAGATAAACCTTCGAGGCCAGACCAGCGAGGTAGCTGGCTTCCTCACAGGCGGTATCGCCTCCGCCCACCACAGCTACGGTCTTCTTGCGGTAGAAGAAACCGTCGCAGGTGGCACATGCCGAGACGCCCTGACCGCGGTATTTCTCTTCGTCGCTGAGGCCGAGGTACTTGGCGCTGGCACCCGTACAGATGATGATGCTGTCGGCAGTGACCTCCGTGTCGTCGTCAAACCAGATGTGGTAGGGACGCTGGGAGAGGTCGGTCTTCACGGCGCTGGCAGAACGGAACTCACAGCCAAAGCGCTCAGCCTGGCTGCGCAGGTTATCCATCAGCTCGTTGGCATCGATGCCTTCCGGGAAGCCGGGGAAGTTCTCCACTTCGGTGGTGGTGGTCAGCTGACCGCCAGGCTGCAGTCCTTCGTAGAGTACGGGATTGAGGTTAGAGCGGCCAGCATAGATGGCGGCAGTGTAGCCGGCAGGGCCGCTTCCGATAATGAGTAGTGGCAAATGTTCCATTTCTTTTTCTTTAATGATATATTATAAATGATAAATACTAAATTATAAAGGAATTATCTATTAACTCTAAACTCTAAATTTTATCACATTGCTTCGCAAGAAATCTCAGAAAATCTAAAAGAAAATCTGAGAAAATCTTTTATTATATATTTTTGACTGATTTTGGATCAATTTTGTCAGATTTCTACGCGTAGCGTATCCTATATTTAAGTCACTGGCGAGCCAGTGGCTTGTGGGGTGGATGTTTAGGAATTGAGAGCTCTATCAATTTTCAATTAAACTCTTAAACTCTTTGAACCTCTTAAACTTTTGAAACCTCTTACGCTCGGCGCTTGCGACGCTCCACACTTGGAGAACCTCTTAAACTCTAATCTTTCAATTTTTAATTTTCAATTTTCAATTTTCCGCTCGGCGCCTTGCGACGCTTCACACTTGAAGAATTTCCTGCTCATCTCAAATCAATAACCTCCACCTCCGGATACTCCTTCGTGGGAAACGTGAAGTCAGCATCGCTGGCAGGTTGGTTGACCTGGAAGGAGAGGATACTCAGACGCACCCAGTTGCCATTCTGCCGTGCACGGATGCACAGGGGATTGTAGGTGGATTGCTCCACATCGACCAGGATATCGGAGAAGGAGGCTTTCTTGCTCTTGGCACTGAGGCGCACCTCGTAGGTGGGCTTACCGCGCAGGCTACTCGTGCGGAGGCTGTAGTTGTAGCCTTTCTTATACAGGTGGATGAAGGTCGAGGGGTTCATGCCTACGAGCTCATCGTCGGTGGGTTCGGAGATGTTGACTTCACCGGAACCGGGCATCATGGACCAGAGGGTCTTGCCGTCGAACCAGGAGAGGATGTCAGAGGTCTGCATGTGGAACTTACGCCCGTTGACGAGCATCGTTCCGGAGGCTTCGCTCTCAGGAGTGGTGCCGCGGAACTGGGTGGCCTTGAATTGTGAACGGATGCACCCAGACTGCGTCATACGCTTGGCGGTGGCATCGAGGACAGAGCGGGCACTCTGGGCCTGTACCATCATGCACGCGAGGAAAAAAGTAAGGAGAAATGCGATTCTTTTCATTGTTTCGTACGATTTTTGGCACAAAGATAACCCATAACAGCGAAAGTGCCGTTATGGGTTATCGTTTTTTTGAAGGAAAGGGCTTCTTTTTAAAGTTTTTTAGCCGAGACTGTTGATAAGCATCTCCAAAGCATTGGGATCTTGGATCAGAACGTCACGTGGTTTGGCACCTTGGGCAGGACCTACCACGCCTGCTTTCTCCAGCTGGTCCATGAGACGTCCTGCGCGGTTGTAGCCGATGGCGAACTTACGCTGTATCATGCTCGTGGAGCCTTGCTGTGACGAGACGATGAGATGAGCAGCTTCGGCAAACATCGGGTCGAGGTGCTGCAGGTCGGCATCGTTGGCATTGCCACCCGCATCTTCCATAGGCGGACGAGGCAGGGCAAAGGGACCGGTGTAGCTCTGCTGGCAGGCGATGTAGTTGGCGATGGCCTCCACCTCGGGGGTATCCACGAAGGCGCATTGCAGACGTACGGGCTCGCTGCCCGCGAGGAACAGCATGTCGCCCTTACCCACGAGCTGGTTGGCACCGGGACGGTCGAGGATGGTGCGGGAGTCCACCATGGCGCTGACCTTGAAGGCCATGCGGGCGGGGAAGTTCGCCTTGATGGTACCGGTGATGATATTTGTCGTCGGACGCTGGGTGGCGATGATCATGTGGATACCCACGGCACGTGCCAGCTGGGCAATGCGGGCGATGGGCAGCTCTATCTCCTTACCGGCAGTCATGATGAGGTCACCGAACTCATCGATGATGACCACGATATAGGGCATGAACTTATGGCCGTTCTGGGGATTGAGCTGGCGGCTCTTGAATTTCTCGTTGTATTCCTTGATATTACGCGCACGCGCTCTCTTCAAGAGGTCATAGCGCGTATCCATCTCGAAGCAGAGGCTCTTCAGCGTGTTCACCACCTTCTGCACATCGGTGATGATGGGCTCGTCCTCCTCGTCCTCGATCTGCGCCAGGAAATGGTTGACGATAGGCGTGTAGATGGGGAACTCCACCTTCTTCGGGTCCACCATCACGAACTTCAGCTCAGCAGGGTGTTTCTTGTAGAGCAGCGAGGTGATGATGGCGTTGAGGCCTACGGACTTACCCTGACCCGTGGCACCGGCAACGAGCAGGTGGGGCATCTTTGCCAGGTCGGCGATGAAGACCTCGTTGGTGATGGTCTTACCGAGTGCCATGGGCAGCTCCATCGTGGTCTCCTGGAACTTCTTGCTGTTGAGGATGCTCTCCATCGAGACGATCTGGGGCTTGGCATTAGGAACCTCGATACCGATGGTGCCCTTGCCGGGGATGGGGGCAATGATACGGATGCCCAGGGCCGCCAGCGACAGGGCGATATCGTCCTCGAGGTTACGGATCTTCGAGATACGTACACCCGGGGCGGGGGTAATCTCATAGAGGGTGATGGTAGGACCTACGGTGGCTTTGATGCTGGAGATATTGACTTGGAAGTCATGCAGCACCTTCACGATCTGGTCTTTGTTCTTCGTCTGTTCCTCCATGTCGATGGTGCCGCGGGGGTCGATATCGTAGTGCTTCAGCAGGTCGAGGGTGGGGTAGCGGTAGTTCTCGAGGTCGAGCTTCGGGTCATAGGGCTCCAGGGCAGCCTCGTGGTTCTCATCGGCAACATCCTCTTCCACGGGCTGTTCGATGGTGAACTCCGTATCGTCGGTGGCATCGGCACCTTTCTTGCCTTCCTCACCGGTGGCATTGATGATCCAGTCGGGGGTATCGGTGGCATCAGCGGCATCCGCAGGGGCCTCGTTACCTTCTTCGGGAGTCAGGACAGCAGCAATGGGGATGTCGTCAGCCGCGGCTTCGGCATTCTCCTCATCCTCGAACTCCACGACGTTGGCCTCCTCGTCCTCGACCTCCTCTTCCTCCACGTCTTCCTCTTCTTCAGCTTCCTCTTTCTTCTTGGGTGTCAACAAGTACTTGAACCAGAGGAAGACACGGGAGACACGCGGGTGGTTGTCACCGAAGTCGCGCGCCATCTGCTTGGGATGCATCATGCGCTTGATGATACGGAAGGTCTCGGTGCTGAGGTAGCAGAGGTATGCCAGCAGCGAGAGCAGGATGATGAGGAACGTACCCACCCATCCGCTGACATTCTCCAGGATCTCCACCATGTGCTTGCCGTGGTAGCCGCCGACATCGATCTTCTCGAAATACGAGGTGAAGAAGAACGCTGCCGCCACACTCGTCCAGCAGAGGAGGAACGTGCAGTTCACAAACCACTTCCACAGTCGGACGTGGAACGCATCCAGCAGCTTGAACGAGGCGGCAAAGAGGAAGATGGGGATGAAGAAAGCTCCGATACCGAAGTTGTCGGTGATCCAGAACTTACTCCACCACGCTCCCACGAAACCCGCCCAGTTCATGGCGGTGCCGGTATAGCCGGGCTCAAAGAGCTTCTGGTCGATGTAGCCGTAGAGCAGATGCGAGATGAAGCTGAGCAGGGTGAAAAATGCCAGTGCCAGCAACAGGACACCACAGACGAGGCGGAAGACCTCGAGGCGGTCCAGAGGTTCGGGCTTGCCACCCTGCAAGGCCTTGTTCAGGTGCAGGGCATTTTTATCCGTGCTGACAGGTAACGATGTACTACGTCTCGTTGTACGTTTTCGAGGCGCTTTTGGGGTGCTTTGTGTAGCCATAAATACGTTTCTATTCCTTTTTCGGCGGCAAATTTAAGCATTTTCATCAACTTTTCCTCTATTCTTTCGGATTTTTTTTCAAAAAGACGTAAATTTGCACCCCAAATCATACAAAAATGGACATTGTTTACTCTTCTCAGGTGGTAGAATTCGTCACAGTAGGTGCAGAATACTGTGCTTTTCTCGAACAAAGCGAAGGTCGCGATAAAGATTCCTTCGTGGATACCCTCTTGAAACTGCTGCCCCTGCTCTATGTGAAAGCGTCCCTGCTCCCGAAAGTGGAGGGCAGCAACGTCTTCGGCGTCGAGACATTCGTCACCGAGGAGGACTATGAATGGCTGCGCACGATGCTGACAACGGTCATGGGGGAGGACGATGCCTACGAGGACCTCATCTATGATGAACAGATGCAGACCGACGAGGCACGGTGGAAGAGCGTAGCCGAGGAGCTGGCAGATATCTACCAGCCCGTACGTGACTTCGTGGAGACCTTCCGCAATGGCGTGGAGGACAACATCGCCGAGGCGCTCTGGGCACTCAACGACAGCTTCGAACTCTCCTGGGGAGGTAATCTGGTCGATGTGCTGCGCAGGCTGCACAGAGTGAAGTACACCATAATCCGATCATGACGAAAGTGAAGATCCTATACAGCAAATTCGATAAGAAAGCCATCTCGGACCTGCCGAAGGTGGAGTTCGGTGGACGCATCATCGTCATACAGACGGCGGGCGAAGCAGACCGTGCCGTGAACTACCTCATGCAGTTCCCGCAGCTGGGCATAGACACCGAGACACGCCCGAACTTCAAGCCCGGAGGCATGAACCCCGTGGCACTCCTGCAGGTAGCCACACCCGAGGCGTGCTTCCTCTTCCGCCTGAATCGCTTCGGACTCACCGACAGCCTCGTGCAACTCTTCACCTCCGAGGCGGTGGAGAAGATAGGATTGTCGCTGCATGATGACTGGGCGCAACTACGTAAACGCAAGGATTTTCAACCGGTTAACTACGTCGAGCTACAGGACTACGTGAAGCCCTTCGGCATCCAGGATATGAGCCTCCAGAAGCTCTATGCCAACTTCTTTGGACAGAAGATTTCCAAGAACCAACGTCTCACAAACTGGGAGGCCGATGTGCTGACAGAACCTCAGAAACGCTATGCCGCCACCGACGCGTGGAGCTGCCTGCAGCTCTATCAGAAGATGACGGAACTGCTCACCACCCGCGCCTACAAGCTCATAGAAGTACCAGAACCCGAAAACTCCGTTTCATGACAAAGATATTCCTCAAACGCGGTAAGGACGAATCGCTCCGCCGCTTTCATCCCTGGATATTCTCCGGGGCCATCCATCATTTCGAGGGCAAACCCGCAGAAGGGGACCTCGTGCGCGTGTTCACCGCCGAAGGTGAGTTCATCGCCGTGGGACACTGGCAGATAGGATCCATCGCCGTGCGCGTGCTGTCCTTCGACGATGAGCCCATCGATGACACCTTCTGGCAGCACCGCCTCCAGGTGGCCCTCGAAGCCCGGCGTAGCATGGGCGTGGCAGACAACCCCCAGAACGACACCTTCCGCCTCGTGCATGGCGAGGGCGATAACCTCCCGGGGCTGGTCATCGATGTCTATGGTCCTACGGCCGTCGTACAGGCCCACAGCGTAGGCATGCACCTCGTACGCCAGCAGATAGCCGAGGCCCTGAAAGCCGTCATGGGCTCCCGCCTGCAGAACATCTTCTACAAGAGCGAGACCACGCTTCCCTTCAAGGCAGACCTCGGACAGGAAAACGGATTCCTCCTCGGGGGCAGCGGTGATGACATCGCCACGGAGAACGGACTGAAATTCCATATCGACTGGCTGCGCGGACAGAAGACGGGGTTCTTCGTGGACCAGCGCGACAACCGTAGCCTCCTCGAGCACTACAGCCGCGGACGCGATGTGCTGAATATGTTCTGCTACACCGGAGGCTTCTCGGTCTATGCCATGCGGGGTGGAGCCCGCCTGGTGCATTCCGTGGACAGCTCCGCCAAGGCCGTGGAACTCGTGAATGCTAATGTGGAGCTGAACTTCCCGGGCGACACCCGCCATCAGGCGTTTGCTGAGGATGCGTTCCGCTACCTGCAGCAGATGGAGGAGGGAGCCTACGACCTCATCATCCTCGACCCGCCCGCCTTTGCCAAGCATAAGGATGCCCTCCACAACGCCCTCAAGGGCTACACCCGCCTGAACCTGAGGGCCTTCGAGAACATCCGCCCGGGTGGCATCCTCTTCACCTTCTCCTGCTCTCAGGCCGTGAACAAGGACCAGTTCCGCATGGCGGTATTCACCGCTGCAGCCCAGAGCGGACGCCGTGTGCGCATCCTCCACCAGCTGCATCAGCCCGCAGATCACCCCATCAACATCTATCATCCCGAGGGAGAATACCTCAAAGGACTCGTGCTCTATGTTGAATAGACCAGAAAAGGGCCTTATTTCGTTAATTCTATTAACAAATCGGGGCAATACCGACAAAATACTGTTAACAAAGATAAAATAACAGAGAAAATAACCTGGAAAGCATTGCAATCAATAGGATAATGTGTATCTTTGCACCGTGTTTTTCATGGTATTAGATTTAAGGTTAATGAAAGGTAGGTTGTCGTGAGACAACCTGCTTTTTTTTATGATAAGATGCCTCCCGACAACTTACTCTTTGCCCACAATGACTTTGATTTTGACGATACGGCGCTCGTCCATCTCCATGACTTCGAAGGTGAAACGCCCGTGAGAGATACGCTCGTGCTCCTGCGGGAACTCGCCCTTGATTTCCAGCAGCAGGCCTGCCAGCGTGTCGGCATCTCCTGCCACATCGTCAAAGGCATCTTCGGGCAACTGCATGATCTTACGGAAGTCGGAGAGGAGGGTCTTGGCCTCGAAGACATAGGTGTTCTGGTTCAGACGGGTGTAGCTGCGCTCGTCTTCATCATATTCATCATTGATTTCACCTACGATTTCCTCGATGATATCTTCCATCGTGACCAACCCGCTGGTGCCGCCGAACTCATCCACGACAATGGCGATATGTACCTTCTGTGCCTGGAAGTCGCGCAGCAGGTCATCGATCATCTTCGTCTCGGGCACGAAGGTGGCCTGACGTACGAGGGTCTGCCAACGGAAGTTGGCGGGTTTGTTCAGATGGGGCAGTAAGTCCTTGATATACAGGATACCCCGGATGTTGTCTTCGTTGTCGGCATAGACGGGAATACGGGAGTAGTTGTTCTCCACAATGCATTTGATAACCTCCGGGAAGGGGGTCTTCACGTCCAGACCTACGATATCCACGCGGGGCGTCATCACCTCTCGTGCCATCTCACCGCCAAAGCGGATGATGCCTTTCAGCATCTGCTGTTCGTCGGCAATCTCTTTCTTATCCGTGAGCTCCAACGCCTGCTCCAGGTCATCGACAGAGAGCTGCTGGTGCGTCATCTCCAGGCGGCTCGTGAGCTTCGTGCTCTTCATCAGCAGGCTGCTTACGGGCCACCATACCTTCACCAGGACACCATATACGGGCGCACAGAATCGTGCCATGCGCAGCGGGTTCTGGGCCGAGGCAATCTTGGGCATGATCTCACCGAAGAGCAGCAACAGGAAGGTCAGCACTACGGTCATCAGCACAAACTCCAGCACGGTATTCATACCGAAGGAGATGGTCTGATGGAAGAAGAACGTGAGCAGCATGATGATGGCCACATTCACGAGGTTGTTGGAACAGAGGATGGTGGCCAACAGCCGCTCGGAGTCCTCCAACAGCTGCAGCACACGACGGTCGGTGCTCGTCCGCTCCTCCTCCAACTCATTCATATCTGCCGGACTCAGCGAGAAAAACGCAATCTCGCTGCCGCTGACAAAGGCAGAACAGAGTAATAACAACAATCCCAACGCCAGGGCCACATAGGCACCGAGGCTGGGGTAGAGTAGGGTAATTCCAGAAAAAAAATCGGCCACCGCCGATAAATGATAATCCATTTTATCTATTTACTTTCAATTCTCTTTTATCGAATTCTGAATAAGAATCCAAACTATTATCTATTATCTATTAACTCTAAACTATATTCTTAAACCTCTTAAACTTTTTAAACTCCTTAAACCACTGAAACCTCTTAAACTTTTTAAACTCCTTAAACCACTGAAACCTCTTAAACTCTTTATTAACTCTAAACTCTAAATTTTATCACATTGCTTCGCAAGAAATCTCAGAAAATCTAGAAGAAAATCTGAGAAAATCTTTATATCATATTTTTGATAGATTTTTGACCCGATTTTGTCAGATTTCTACGCGTAGCGTATCCTATTATTTAAGTCACTGGCGAGCCAGTGGCTTGTGGGGTGGAGGTTTAGGAATTGAGAGCCTCTATCATTTTTCAAATTCTCTCTTAAATCTCATGTCCTATTTTTGATAGATTTTGAATAGATTTTGTCAGATTTCTACGCGTAGCGTATCCTATATTTAAGTCACTGGCGAGCCAGTGGCTTGTGGGGTGGATGTTTAGGAATTGAGAGCTCTATCAATTTTCAAATTTTCACCGCGCAGCCCAATTTTCAATTTTCCGCTCGGCGCCTTGCGACGCTTCACGCTTGAAGAATTTTCAATTTTCCGCTCGGCCCGGAGGGACGCTTGACCCTTCAAGAATTCTCATTCTCCCCCTTCGGTGTAAACATCTTCAACTCATCCGCCCAGATCTCCGTGATGTATCGTGTGATGCCCTGACGGTCATCGTAGGAGCGGGACTGGATCTTTCCTTCCACGTAGATGAGGTCGCCTTTGTGCACATACTTCTCCACCGTCTCGCCCAGCTTTCGCCAGAAGATGACGTTGTGCCATTCCGTACGCTCCGGCACTTCCGTTCCGTTCTGCAGCGTGTAGCCGCGCTCGGTCGTGGCCAGACGTACCTGGGCCACACAGACACCTTGATCCACATATCGCACATCGGGGTCCTTGCCCACATATCCGAGGAGGATTGCTTTGTTGACAGTTGCCATAATTTGATATTCTTGGGTGATATTTCCTGCAAAGGTACAACGAATATTTGAAACAATCACTCTTTAAGGACAAATATTTCATTTTTTTGCTCTTTTCAGCGTAATTATACCTATTTTATTTTGTATACGCGCCATTTTTACGTATTTTTGCAGCGCAAATACGTACTAAAAACTCATTTAACACTTTACCAAGATGTCCTACATGGTAATCTTCAAACTCCTCGGCTCCCTGGCACTCCTCATGTTCGGTATGAAATCCATGAGCGAGGCCCTACAGAAAATGGCGGGACCCCAACTGCGCCATATCCTCGGTGCCATGACAACAAACCGCTTCACGGGGGTACTGACGGGTATGTTCGTCACCGCTGCCGTACAGTCTTCCACGGCCACCACCGTCATGACCGTATCCTTCGTGAATGCAGGACTGCTGACACTCGCACAGGCCATATCGGTCATCATGGGAGCCAATATCGGTACCACCCTCACGGCATGGATCATGTCCGCCGGTATGTCCTTCGACATCACCAGCGCCGTATATCCCGCCTTCCTCGTGGGTATCGTCCTTATCTATATGAAGAAACACCGCTACATTGGTGACTTCCTCTTCGGTATGTCGTTCCTCCTCCTGGGATTAGGCACCCTCCGCGCCACGGGCATGGAGATGCACCTGGGCGAGAACCAGACCGTGCTGGATTTCTTCTCCTCCTTCGACCCCACGTCGTTCTCCACGACACTGATATTCCTGCTGTTGGGCGGCATCCTGACATTCTGCGTACAGTCCTCAGCCGCCGTCATGGCCATCACGATGATACTCTGCTCCAGCGGAGCACTCCCCATCTATCAGGGTATAGCGCTCGTCATGGGTGAGAACATCGGTACCACCATCACCTCCAACCTCGCAGCCCTCTCCGCTAACACCCAGGCACGCCGGGCCGCCCTCTCCCACATGCTCTTCAACTTCTTCGGTGTCTTCTGGATCCTCTTCGTCTTCCGCCCCTTCGTGGATGCCGTATGTGGCATCGTGGGCTACGATGTGACGATGACCAAGGAGAGCGCTGGCGTCGATGCCTTCATGCTCAATGCGGGCAAGCTGAGCTTCGTGCTCGCCACCTTCCACACCTGCTTCAATGTCGTCAACACCTTCATCCTGATATGGTTCATACCCCAGATCGAGAAGCTCGTATGCTGGATCATCAAACCGAAGAAGATAGACGAGGTGGAGGACTTCCGCCTGCATTTCATCACCGCTGGCTTCATGAAGACCCCGGAACTGTCGGTGCTCGAGGCACAGAAGGAGATACAGGGATTCTCCGACCGCATGCAGCGTATGTTCGCCATGGTGCGAGAGCTGCTGATGCTCTCCGCTACGGCCACAGGCAAGAAGAAAGGCAACCAGGAGGCGGAGTTCAACAGGCTCTTCTCACGCATCGAGAAGTACGAGAGCATCTCCGATAACCTGGAGCTGGAGATTGCCAACTACCTCGATCAGGTCAGCGATGCCCACCTCTCCGACGACACCAAGGCAAAGATCCGTGGCATGCTCCGCGAGATATCCGAACTCGAGAGTATCGGTGACAGCTGCTTCAACATGGCGCGCACCATCAGCCGCAAATACCAGGGCAAGGAGGATCATTTCAACGAGGCACAGTACAACCACCTCCACCAGATGATGGAACTCACCAACAATGCCCTGACGCTTATGAACAAGCTGATGGCGGGCCGCAAGGAGTCGTTCGATATCAACCGCACCATCAACACCGAGAACGAGATCAACAACTACCGCAACCAGCTCAAGCAGCAGAACATCGTGGATGTCAACAACCACGAGTACACCTATGCCGTGGGAACCATCTACATGGACCTCGTCAGCGAATGCGAGAAGCTCGCAGACTATGTCGTCAATGTGGTAGAGGCACGCATGGGCCAGAGAATACGGGAAGTATAAGAAAAACACTATGAGTAGAAAACGCAAAGAACTACCCCTCCTCCCCGCCGTGGAAATCACCGACGTGGCAGCAGAGGGGAAGGCACTCGTGAGAATCGATGACCTCGTGGTATTCGTACCGTTTGTGATACCGGGAGACATCGTGGACCTTCAGCTGACAAAGAAGAAACATAGCTATGCCGAGGCGGAGGCCGTACGCCTCGTACAGCCCTCCAAGGACCGCCTCGAACCCTTCTGTCCCCATTTCGGGGTATGCGGAGGATGTAAGTGGCAGATGCTGCCCTACGAGCTCCAGCTACAGGCCAAGCAGAAGCAGGTCATGGATGCCCTCACCCGCATCGGCAAGGTGGAACTGCCGCCATGCAGCCCCATCCTCGGGTCAAAGAAAACACAGGAATATCGCAACAAGCTGGAATTCGGATTCTGCAACCGCCGCTGGTTGACGAAGGAACAGATACGCAGTGGCGAGCAGTTCGAGCACCAGGAGAGCGTGGGCTTCCACACCACAGGCTCCTTCGATAAGATACTACCCATCGAGGAATGCCACCTCATGGATCCCGTCAACGACCGCATCCGTCTGTTCATCCGGGATTATGCCTACGACCACCACCTCACCTTCTACGACCAGCGCGAGCACACCGGCCTCCTGCGTGGCATGATGATACGTACCTCCAATACGGGTGGCCTGATGTTCCTCATCCAGTTCTGCATGATGACCGAGGAAGAACACCGTCAGGCACAAGACCTCCTCGAGGCCGTTGCCGACCGCTTCCCCGAAATCACCTCCCTCCTCTATGTCGACAACCAGAAATGGAACGACACCTTTGGTGACCTCCCCGTCACCGTCTTCCGCGGCGACGACCACATCTTCCTCCAAATGGAGGACCTCCGCTTCAAAGTCGGCCCCAAATCCTTCTATCAAACCAACACCGACCAAGCCCTCGAGCTCTACACCGTCGCCCGCACCTTCGCCCTCTCCCCCTCAACCCTTCACCCTGAACCCTTAACCGAGTCCCCCTCCGCGCAGCCCTCTTCCAATAGCCAACAGCCAAGCGCCAATAGCCAAAATCCCCCCGCCGCCCCCGCCCAAGACCCCTCCGCGCAGCCCAATTTTCAATTTTCAATTTTCCGCTCGGCGCCTTGCGACGCTTCACGCTTGAAGAATTTTCAATTTCCTTCTCCCCCTCCCCTCATCTACGACCTCTACACCGGCACCGGCACCATCGCCAACTTCGTCGCCCGCCAGGCCCGCGAGGTCATCGGCATCGAATACGTCCCTGAGGCCATTGAGGACGCAAAGGTCAACAGCCGCATCAACGGCATCACCAACACCAAGTTCTTTGCCGGGGATATGAAGGATATCCTCACCGAGGACTTCATCGCTGAGCACGGCCGCCCGGATATCATCATCACCGATCCTCCTCGCGCAGGCATGCACGCCGATGTCATCAATGTCATCCTGAAGGCCGCCCCCAGCCGCATCGTGTACGTCAGCTGCAACCCCGCAACACAAGCACGTGACCTTGCGCTGCTTGATGCAGACTACAAGGTCACGCGTATTCAACCTGTCGATATGTTCCCGCATACGCAGCACGTGGAAAATGTCGTGCTGCTCGAGCGGCGCTGAACAAGAGGGCTTTTCCTCGCCCCTTCCAGCTCTATACCAACGTCCTACGAGTTCATCGAGATGAGGAACTCCTCGTTGGTCTTCGTATCTTCCAGTCGTTTCTTCAGCTCGGTCATGGCCTCCAGAGGAGTCATGTCTGAGAGGAACTTACGCAGGATCCACATGCGATCCAGCGTGGTCTTGTCATGCAGCAGGTCGTCGCGACGCGTGCTGCTGGCAATGATATTCACGGCAGGGAAGATACGTTTGTTCGAGAGCATACGGTCCAGCTGCAGCTCCATATTTCCCGTACCCTTGAACTCCTCGAAGATGACTTCATCCATCTTACTGCCGGTGTCGATGAGGGCGGTGGCGATGATGGTCAGCGAGCCGCCACCTTCGATATTACGGGCAGCACCGAAGAAACGCTTGGGCTTGTGCAGCGCCTGGGCATCCACACCGCCGGAGAGGATCTTACCGCTGGCGGGAGCCACGGTGTTGTACGCACGGGCCAGACGCGTGATGCTGTCGAGGAAGATGACCACATCATGTCCGCATTCCACCATGCGCTTGGCTTTCTCCAGCACGATGCCGGCAATCTTCACGTGACGCTCTGCAGGCTCGTCGAACGTCGAGGCGATGACCTCGGCATTGACGGTGCGGGCCATATCCGTGACCTCCTCCGGACGCTCGTCGATGAGCAGCATCATCAGGTAGGCCTCGGGGTGGTTGGCGGCAATGGCATTGGCGATGTCCTTCATCAGCAGGGTCTTACCGGTCTTGGGCTGTGCCACGATGAGGGCACGCTGTCCTTTACCGATAGGAGCGAAGAGGTCCACGACACGTACGCTGGTGGAGTCGCTGTAGCCACGGCAGAGCTGGAACTTCTCATCGGGGAACAGCGGTGTGAGGTGTTCGAAGGACTGACGGTCGCGGATGCGGGCGGGGTCCACACCGTTCACACTGTCGATGCTGATGAGGGGGAAGTATTTCTCGCCCTCACGGGGAGGACGCACGCTGCCTTCCACCACATCACCGGTCTTCAGACCGAACTGCTTGATCTGCTGCTGGCTGACATACACGTCATCAGGACTGGCGAGGTAGTTGTAGTCCGAGCTGCGCAGGAAACCGAAACCGTCGGGAGTGGTCTCCAGCACACCTTCACATTTCACCAGGTCGCCGAAGTCATAACGGGCTTCGGGCAGCGCCTGGGCAGCGGGAGCGGGTAGGGGAGTGTTTTCCCCGTTGGCATCGCGGATATTCGAGAGGTCCTGGATGAACGCGGGAGGGGTGGCTACGGCCATGGGCTCGTAACCGGTCTCATAATCAGGGATCTCAGGCACAGACTGCAGGATGACGAAGTCGGGCTCGTTGGCGCTGAAGAAGGCTTCCACCTCCTCCGGCGAGGGCATGCCGTCCATCTGCGGATAACCTTCCTCAGAGGGCATACCGCCATAGGGCATCTCGGCCATCTCAGGCTGTTCCACCTCGGCAGCCACCTCCTCCGGCGCAGCACCTTCCTCGCTGAAAAGCGTGGGCTGTTCGGCAGCGGCAGCAGCAGCGGCCTCGGCTTCCTTCTCGGCCTTGGTCTTGCGGCCGCGTTTCTTGGGCTTCTCAGCAGCAGCCTCGGGAGCTTCCTCGGCAGGTGCCTGCACCTCAGCTACGGGCTCTTCGACCTTGCTGTCTTCAGCAGCTGCTTCGGGGGCCTCGGCAGGGGCTTCCTTCGCCTTCTTGCTCGTGCGCTTGCCCTGCTTGGCGGTCTCTGCAGCGGGCTGGGTTTCAGCGGCTTCGGCCTCTTTCTCGGCCTTGGACTTACGACCGCGCTTCTTGGGTTTCTCTGCCGGTACAACAGCCGGCTGCTCACTCTCGGCACCGATGATGCCGTAGATGAGATCTATCTTTTCTGTACTTGACGATACGGGGATGTTCAATGATTTAGCGAGAACGACCAACTGTTCGTCCGTCAGGTTCTCGAGTTCACTTTTAGTGTGCATAGAGTTTTTCGATATGATTTAAAAGGTAACAAAGATACCTTCATGAATATGATTCTTGTGAGAAATGAATTTCGTGGCTTTAAACTACACACGGAAAAGCACCAAAATGGGGTCTTCCGTCATAAATTCGCGTGCAAAGGTACGGTTTTTTCACCATTCTGCAAATTTTCTCGCGCTTTTTCTTTACTTTTGCACCGAAAAAAGTGAATTATGGCAGCAGTAAACCCCTATTTGCAAGTCGAAGGACTGCGTTTTGCAGTCGGCGACAAGGAACTTTTCCACGATATCAGCTTCGGCATTGCCGAGGGTCAGCGCATCGGACTCATCGCCCGTAATGGGGTGGGGAAGAGCTCCCTCCTCAACATCATCGCGGGCAAGGAACAGCCCGAGGCAGGCACCGTGGTGTTCCGCCGGGACCTGCGTGTGGCATACCTCGAACAGACGCCTTCCTTCCCTATGGATATGACGGTCATGGAAGCCTGTCTGTGGCATTGCCAGGAAGAACCCCGACGCATCAAGGAGTACCTCACCAAGCTGCATATCACCGACCACGACCAGCCCATAAGTCACCTCTCGGGAGGACAGCTCAAGCGCGTGGCACTGGCCAACGTCCTCTGCCAGGAACCCGACCTCCTCATCCTCGATGAGCCTACCAACCACCTCGATCTCAAGATGATAGAATGGCTGGAGAACTACCTCTCACGCTCACAGATGACGCTGCTCATGGTCACCCACGACCGCTACTTCCTCGACCACGTGTGCTCCGTCATCCTCGAGCTCGAGGACCAGAAGCTCTACACCTATCGCGGTAACTACGCCTATTACCTCGAGAAACGACAGGAACGCATCGATGCCTCCAACGCCGAATACGCGCGCGCGAGTAATATATATAGGAGAGAACTGGAATGGATGCGCAGCACCCCACAGGCCCGCAGCCACAAGGCCCGCTACCGCGAGGAAGCCTTCGAGGATCTTGAACGAAAAGTACGACAACGACCCGTGGAACAAGCCATGTCTCTGCAGCTCAACAGCACCTATATCGGCTCCAAGATCTTCGAGGCAGAACACGTCTCCAAGACCTTTCCGCCACGCGAAGATGACCCCAGTTCCACGGAGCGCGTGATTCTGAAAGATTTTTACTACAACTTCTCCCGCTACGAGAAGATGGGCATCGTCGGAGCCAACGGCACCGGCAAGTCCACCTTCGTCAAAATGCTCCTCGGTATCATAAAACCCGACAGCGGCCGCTTCGTCATCGGCGACACCGTCCGCTTCGGCTACTTCTCCCAATCCCCCCTCCTCCCTTCTTCCCCCACCTCTGAATTTTCAATTTTCAATTCTCAATTTTCAATTTCCGCCTCCCCCTCCCCCGCTCGGCCCGAAGGGACGCTTGACCCTTCAAGAACCCTTCACCCTTCACCCTTAACCAGCCAATCCCCCTCAGCCCTCAGCCCTCAGCCCTCCGCCTCCTCCGCCTCCTCCGCCTCCTCCGTCTCCTCCGTCTCTTCCCCCTCCGCGCAGCCCCCCTCCGCCAATAGCCAACAGCCAATAGCCAACGGCTCTCAGCCCTCCGTCTCCTCCGTCTCCTCCGCCTCCTCCGCCTCTTCCCCCTCCGCTGCCCCCTCAAGAACCCTTAACCCTGAACCCTTAACCGGGTCTCCCTCCGTCTCCTCCGCCTCCTCCGCCCCCTCCGCCCCCTCCGCCTCCCCCTCCGCGCAGCCTAATTTTCAATTTTCAATTTTTAATTTTCAATTTCCCATTTCCCCCTCCTCCCGCGTCATCGACGCCGTGCGCAGCATCGCGGAGTACGTGGACCTCGGCGGCGGCCGCCAGCTCTCCGCCATGCAGTTCCTCCAGCATTTCCTCTTCACGCCCCTCCAGCAGCAGAACTACATCTACAAGCTCTCCGGCGGCGAGCGCAGGCGCCTCCAGCTCTGCATGGTCCTCATGCAGAACCCCAACTTCCTCATCCTCGATGAGCCCACCAACGACCTCGACATCGCCACCCTCAACATCCTCGAGGACTACCTCGCCACCTTCCGCGGCTGCGTCATCGTCATCAGCCACGACCGATATTTTATGGACAAAGTCGTCGACCACCTCCTCGTCTTCCACGGCGATGGCATCATCCAAGACTTCCCCGGCAACTACTCCCAATACCGCTCCTCCACCTCAACCCTTCACCCTTCACCCTTCACCAAAAAATCCCCCCGCTCCTCCCGCTCCACCGCTTCCCCCGCCGCTTCTTCGTCCAGTGCGTTGCCATTTATGGCAACGTCCCCCTCCAAAAAATCAACCCTTCACCCTTCACCCTTAACCCCTCCCCAGCCCCGCCGCCTCACCTACAAGGAAAGGCGCGAGATGGAGGCCCTCGAAGCCGAAATCGCCGCCCTCGAAGCCGAGAAGTCAGCCCTCGAGACCGCCCTCTGCAGCGGCACCCTCTCCGTCGCAGAGCTCACCGAGAAAAGCCGCCGTCTCCCCCGCCTCACCGAAGAACTGTCCGCCAAAGAAATGCGCTGGCTCGAACTCTCCGACCTCGAATCCTAATCCCCCCTGAAACCTCTGAAACTCCTGAAACCTCTTAAACTCTGACGCTCGGCGCTTGCGACGCTCCACACTTGGAGAACCCTTTAAACTCTGAAACCCTTAAACCCCTTAAACCCCTTAAACCTCTGGAACAGAAAATCTCATCTCATATTTTTGATAGATTTTGAATAGATTTTGTCAGATTTCTACGCGAAGCGTATCAAAGAATAATTTGGATTGCTCTTCGAGCAAGAAATCCCAGAAAATCTAAAAATAAAATCTGAGAAAATCTTTATGTCCTATTTTTGACTGATTTTTGACCCGATTTTGCCAGATTTAAGGTCCAAATCCCTTTGAACTCTGAAACTCCTGAAACCTCTTAAACTTCTGGAATAGAAAATCTCATCTCATATTTTTGATCGATTTTTGAATAGATTTTGCCAGATTTCTACGCGTAGCGTATCCTTAAACAAAAACATAAAAAACCACCCTCTGAGTTTCTGGCCTTAGGCCAATGTACTGGTCTCGTGAGCCGGCTTCTGAAAGCGAGCTTTCAATCCGCTCTCGAAACCATCACAGATTCGTACCGAATCCATGAAACTCATAGGGTTGAAAACACCGCTCTTCGAGCTCAAAAACAACACCTCCGGAATGTTAGCGTAAATTTGGATACTGTGTGCAACCTTGTTTTTTAGTGTAGCGATAGCGAAACGGTGTTTTTGACCATTGAATGAGCTAATCTGAAAGATGATAATGCAGATCCTCTTTTTAGCTGGGAGCTTGCTCACAAGGAAAAAGAGATTTGCAGTATCAAGGACTCGCAGAGTCTAGCTCATGAAAATGGTGGTTTTCTCTGTTTTCGTCTTTATCTTTAAAACCAATTATACATCAGCCATCATACATCAGCCATCATACATCATACCTCTGAAACCCTTGAAACTTCTGGAACAGAAAATCTTATTTTATATTTTGATAGATTTTGAATCAATTTTGTTAGATTTCTACGCAAAGCGTATCCATAAACAAAAACCTAAAAAACCACCCGCATTGATGGTTCCGGTCTTCGACCTCTGTTGCTGACCTCGTGCCTTTGTGCTTGAAAGCGAGCTTTCGCACCAGACACAAGTTCATCCCTGATTCTTCGAATCTTATCCATCAATTCGGGTCAACGAACTTCCGCTGAAAATAGACACTGTGCTTCATACTTGAAGAACATCGTTTCGCTATCGCTACACTGAAAAACCAGCCTGCCGGACACTAATCATGATGATTTTATGTTCGCAATGTGCTAACCTTGTTTTTGAGCTCGAAGAGCGGTGTTTTTTCTCTGAGGATGATGTTTAAGTCAATGGCCGCCATTGACTTTTGGGGTGGAGGTTTAGGAAGTGAGAGCTTGCTCTCAAACTTGATAAACATGCATCCCATTAATATCTGGCATCAACGATGGCAGATAAAACATCAGCATCAGAGTGTTTTCTCTGTTTTCGTCTTTATCTTTAAAACCAATTATACATCATACCCCTGAAACTCCTGACGCTCGGCGCCTTGCGACGCTTCACACTTGGAGAACCCCTTAAACTTCTGGAACAGAAAATCTTATTTTATATTTTGATAGATTTTGAATAGATTTTGTCAGATTTCTACGCGTAGCGTATCCTATATTTAAGTCACTGGCGAGCCAGTGGCTTGTGGGGTGGAGGTTTAGGAATTAAGAGCCTCGATCAATTTTCAAATTCTCACCGCGCAGCCCAATTTTCAATTTTCAATTTTCAATTTTCAATTTCCTCTTCTCTGTCTCACCGCCTCATACACCAATATCGCCGACGACACACTCACATTCAGCGAGTCCAGCCGCCCCAGCATCGGAATCCGGATGTGCGCCGTCGCCGCCCGCCGCCACTGCTCCGTCAGCCCCGTGGCCTCCGTCCCCATGACGATCGCCGTACCCACCCGCATGTCCACATCATAATACGGATGCGAGTCCTGCAGCTGCGCCGTCAGGATCTGGATGCCGCGCTCCTGCAAAAAAGCGATACACTCCTCCGACGTACACGCCACCGTGGGCACCGTAAAACGCGCCCCGATGGAGCTCCGGATGAGGTTCGGATTATACAGATCCGTGAGCGGATCACACACCACCACGGCATCCGCTCCCGCCGCATCCGCCGACCGCAAAATAGCCCCTAAATTTCCGGGCTTCTCCACGCTCTCCAGTACCACAATCAGTGGCGCTCCGTCCAACCGTAAATCCCTGATTCCCAATACCCTCTCACGTACTACCGCCACCACGCCCTCCGTGCTTCCGCGATACGCAATATGCTCGTATAGGGTAGGGGAGAGTTCATACACCGTAGCCGTCCCCGCCTTGCCCAGCAAACGCTCTCCTTCGGCCCCCAACAAGCTGCGGCACACATACCATTCCACCACCTCATACCCCGCCGCCAGACAATGGCCGAGTTCCCGCTGTCCCTCCACCACGAAGAGACCGCTACGGCGACGTTCCGAGGACTTCTGTTGCAGCGCCAGCAGCGCTTTGATACGCGGGTTTTGTTTGCTGGAGATCATGAGAGGTTCCATAGTGTTCCTTTTTTTGTATTTTTTGATTTGTCGTAATGTTCACTGCAAATTTACACATAATCCACCGATTTATCCTCTTTGATAAGTGAATTTATGACCTTTTTTATTCATTTTAAGATTTCTTAACGGCTCGCATCGTTTTTTCGTAATAATATTTCGTACCTTTGCACCGCATTTAGTAAACTCTTTATCGGCACCCCGATTTCGAGGGCACGAGAATGCAATAAAATAGGTCCAGAAGTCCACTGACAGAGGGCGACAAAGCATCATCCTCAGACGTCGTGCAAATTTCGGAGACCATAAGAAGACTGAAAGTCTTTCACTTTCAGCGGTTTAGTCCAAGCGTAATCAATCTGCAAGGACAAGGCCTTGTCGTAAATGAACACAACGAGCACCTCCCTTTCTGCACCCACCAAGGCTCCTGCAGAGGCGAACCTTCCCCAGTGGCATGTCATGACACATCTGGAGATGGCCCGCTTTCAGGAATGGTTCTCCTATGTCAATGCCCAGCGTCTGCGCGACGGACTGCCCGTCATCCAGACCTTCTATCCCTATGATTTCCTGAGGGGCAGGATCCGCGATACCCGCGAGGCTGCCGATGCCAAGCAGAAGAAGACCACCGTCAAGGCCGATGCCCATGTGGAGTTCCGCCGCTTCGTCTTCCTCAAGGCCACCGACAAGGACATCCGCGACCTCGTCTATTCCAGGGAAAACCTCGACTCCCACGTACGCCTCCGCCGCTACCTCGATCCCACTGGCCATCAGGCCCTCGTGCGCGACGCCGTCATGCGGGAGTTCTTCCAGGCCTGCCTCGACTACCGCGAGCGCTTCGAGCTCAGCCCCTCCCTCGAGGGTGTCAAGGCCCTCGACCAGGTGAAGATCATCAGCGGGCCCTACAAAGGCTTTGAGGCCACCGTCGTCAGCGTCAAGCTCGTCAACGGCAAACTCGACCTCCGCCTCGCCATCCCCATGGTCCACGGGCAGATCGACATCCACCGCAAGAATGTCAGCCCCAAGGAGATTGTCCCCCTCAACCCCTCCGATGCCAGCGCCCTCCGCGCCGATTTCATCCGCTACACCCAGGACTCCCTCCTCGACATCCTCTCCGCCCGCGCCTCCCTCCTCGAAAAATCTGCTCGCGCTGCCGCCCTCGAAAAATCCTCCCGCCGCCCCTCAACCCTTCACCCTTCACCCTTAACCGGGTCCCCCTCCGCGCCGCCCTCAACCCTTCGCTCGACCTCTGGTCGCTTCGACACATCGAAGAACCCTGAACCCTTAACCGGGTCCCCCTCCGCCTCCTCCGTCTCCTCCGTCTCCCCCTCCGCCAATAGCCAAGAGCTAATAGCCAACGGCCCTCAGCCCTCAGCCCTCAGCCCTCCGCCCTCCGCCTCCTCCGCCTCTCCCTCCGCGCAGCTCCGCCGTCACGCCGAGCTCCTCACCACCCTCTACCGCTACCGCGACTACGAGATACAGAACCCCTCTGCCGAGGCCCATTTCACCGCCCTCATGCTCATCTGCGCCCACCTCTGTCAGGACGCCAAAGGTGAAAAGGAACTGCAGCAGCGCGCCCTCCAACAACTCGAGGCCATCAACGCCAAAGGACCCGCCAAAGCCGCCACCGACACCCGCACCTACCTCTGGATAGCTCTGAAGATATCGACCGGCGACCCTCAATACCGCGACCTGGCCAAGGACTACATCCGCACCAAGCAACCCAAGTCCCCCCAACTCCGCCAGTTCGTCTCCCTCATCTCCAAAAAAGTCCGCCTCTAACCCCCTCTCCAACTCTTATCTACCCTGAAACCTCTGAAACCCCTGAAACTATACTCTTGAAAATATTTTTGATAGATTTTTGAATAGATTTTGTCAGATTTCTACGCAAAGCGTATCCTAAAATATCCGCTCGGCGTTTTCAAGTTCCTTGAACCCCTGAAACCTCTGACGCTCGGCGCTTGCGACGCTCCACACTTGGAGAACCCCTGAAACCCTTGAACCCTCTGAAACCCCTGAAACTATAATCGTCAATATTTCAATTTCCAAAATGAAAATCTCAGTCGCCGGAACCGGCTACGTAGGCCTCTCCATCGCAACCCTCCTCGCCCAGCACCATACAGTGGTGGCCGTGGATGTGATTCCCGAGAAGGTTGATAAGATCAATAAGAAGATCAGCCCCATACAGGACGAGTACATCGAGAAGTACCTCGTCGAGAAGCCGCTGGACCTGACAGCGACGTTGGATGGTAAAGCCGCCTATAAGGATGCCGACTTCGTCATCATCGCCGCCCCCACCAACTACGATCCCAAGAGAAATTTCTTCGACACCACCCACGTCGAAGAAGTCATTGAGCTCGTCTTGGAGGTCAACCCCAATGCCGTGATGGTCATCAAATCCACGGTACCCGTAGGCTACACCAAGTCCGTCCGCGAGAAGTTCAGCTACCGTGAGCGCCTCTCCGACGGTAAGATGAAAGTCGTTGTCCCCAACATCATCTTCGCCCCCGAGTTCCTCCGCGAGAGCAAGGCCCTCTACGATAACCTCTACCCCTCCCGCATCATCGTCGGCTACGACGACCCCACCCTGGAAAAGGCCGCCCACACCTTCGCCACCCTCATCGCCGAAGGCGCCATCGCCCCCAGTCCAGATAGTGCGTCAGCCAATCCTCAACCCTCAACCCTTCACCCTTCACCCTTAACCAACCCCAAGGGTATCCCTGTTCTTTTCATGGGTTCCACCGAGGCCGAGGCCGTGAAGCTCTTTGCCAACACCTACCTCGCCCTGCGTGTCAGCTATTTCAACGAGCTCGACACCTACGCAGAGATGAAGGGGCTGGACACACAGGCCATCATCAATGGCGTCTGTCTCGATCCCCGTATCGGAGGCCATTATAACAACCCCAGCTTCGGTTACGGCGGCTACTGCCTGCCTAAGGACACCAAGCAGCTTCTGGCTAATTTCAACGATGTGCCGGAGAACCTCATCAAGGCCATCGTGGACTCCAACCGCACCCGCAAGGACTACATCGCAGACCAGGTACTGGCCAAGGCCGGTTACTACACCGCTTCCAGCGCCTATGATACGACGAAGGAGCACGAAGTCATCGTCGGCGTCTATCGCCTCACGATGAAGTCCAACTCCGATAACTTCCGCCAGTCCGCCATCCAGGGCATCATGAAGCGCATCAAGGCCAAGGGCGCCAAGGTCATTATCTACGAGCCCACCCTCGATGACGGCAGCACCTTCTTCGGCAGCCTGGTCGTCAACGACCTCGCCAAGTTCAAAGCCCTCTCTCACGCCATCATCGCCAACCGCTACGACCCCTGCCTCGACGACGTCGCCACCAAAGTCTACACCCGCGACATCTTCAAGCGCGACTAATCCAAGATGAGTAAGACCTATCAAGACATACCCACCGATACTCCCATGGTATCAGAGCCCATGCCGGCATACGGCCTGCGTACTGATGTCCAGGGCGTTGGCAGAATACACATGTCGCCAACTCATACCTCTGAACCATTGCAGACCGATGAGTATGGCCGCATCATACTCACGAAGCGCATGCGTGAAGCCGTCCACAAGGCCGAGCAAAGTATCTCTGACGGCTCCTGTCTCAATGAGGATATGTTCCATGCTCGTTTCTCAAAATGGGTTTAGAGATATATTACAGTCCAGAGTTTGCAGATAGCTTGGAGGCCATTCTGACCTACTTTGACGAACGTAATGTCAGCGATCAATATAGCAAGAAACTTTTCAAGATGGTTCATGAGCAGATACGTCTGCTCGCCATTTTTCCCGAAATAGGTCGTCTCACCGACTTCCCTGGCGTAAGAATAATGTACATCGATAAATATGGAATTGAGTATCAGATTCGTGAAACCTCCATTCTCGTCATCGATTTCTTTTCATGCCAGACCGATCCAGAAACAAGACGATTCACCAAGATTTAACTCTTAAGCCCTCCGCTCGCCTTGGTCACTTAAACCCTTAAAGATCTTAAACCCCATAATCTCTTATCTCTCATATATCAACTATAAAAATTCTCTTCCCCGCGATAAACCCACCCCTACACTCTTTGTAAGAGCGTTAAACGGTGAAGTAATTCTTCTCCTGATGATTGTGAGGTATCATAGCGATTTAATTATCGGCACTGAACCATCAGAACTTTCGAGTATTCTGTTTGGTTTTTAAAAAGCAACCGTGAATCATGAACCCTGAACCATTTGTGGGTTTTTGCTGGCAACAGCAAAACACACAAATATATTACGCAGGGAAATGTGATAGGAAAGAATCACATCAAACCGTAAACATCAAACCGTAAACTGTAAACCAATTGTCAAACCGTCCAAAGATTTGGATTTATGAATATGGCAACAATAACATTAGAGAAATCCCTACTCAATGAAATGGGGCACATCATGGGCAATGAGGATCTGATGACCCAGACCATCAAGTTTGTGCGCTCCATCCGTCGAAAGGCAAAGGCAGAGAAAGCGGAATTTGAATATGTTCCAAATGCAGAGACCCGTGCAGCTATTGAAGAATGTGAGAGTGGCAAAGAACTCGAAACACTTGACTTGGCTAATTTTAAAGCCTACGTCAAAAGTCTCTGATCCAGATGCAGAATACTGATTACGTATATACTCTAAAGCTCTTCGACAAGCAAAGGAAACGGAAATTTTGACACGAACCTGTCCCCTGTCATACCGTAGCCTCACGCAGAAAACGCAGAAAGCACAGAAAAGATTCTGCGAATATCCGCGAGATCTGCGTGACATAAACTAATTGTACGATTTTGAATCGATTTTATACGATTTTGAGTTCGCAGAACGACCATCAAAAGAAAAAGGGCCGAAAATTTGGAGATTCCGCAGAAACTCCCTACCTTTGCGGCGAAATTAATGAATTCCATAGTCATGTGCACATATAAAATCACAGTCAAAGATACATTAATAGATCGTGTAAGACCAGCTTTTGTTGACAACCATGAAATAGCCTCATGGATGCAACAACAGCTTGAGGTCATCTTGCTTCAGTTGGCAGCTCAGATGGAAGGAAGGAGTGCAGAACGAGGCCTTTCGCAACGCCTCCGTGGAGTCGCACATGCGCCAAAGGATTTCGACTATAAAGCAGAACTGGCAAATCGTTATCACCGGTATCATTACTCGCAATGTTCGCGACTTTAGTCTCTCAGAATTGGAAGTCAAAGATTCGATAGATTTCTTGTAGTTCCTCTATTCCAGCCTGCTTTCCACCATCGGGAGAAATCCGACGAGGATCAAAGTGGACTATAGATTATAAAATCCCGTAAGTTCAAAAGAACCAATCCGCCGCCCTCAAGGACGTCTGAACGACTCGACTTTGTCGCTCCACTTTTGAAGAATTTTGTGCTCATTCATTATGGATAAACAAGAGTTTAAAATTGGTGACATTGTAGTACTGAATAGCGATAGTGGCAGTTCCTTCCCAATCCTGATGACAGTAAACAAGATAGAGATGGGGACGGTCACATGCGTATGGGCTGTTTCCAGTGAACACGACTTCCACGAACGCTCATTCAGCGCAGAAGCATTAAAACTCTACTCCAATCGATAAAATGGGAAGCAAAATACTCATCCTGGGCAACGGATTTGACCTTGATTTGGGTCTCAAAACCAGATACTCCGATTTTTGGTCGAGTACTCTCTGGACTCAAGCAAAGAATCAATGTCAAGAACCATATCTTGTCAAATCTTTGGAAAGATACCGAGTGACGCATCATTGGTTTGATTTAGAATCAGGTCTGGAAAAAGGGGCATTCTCTTTAAATAAGAAGTTAGGTACGGATTTCGATAACACAAATTACCTGCAATCCTTTCAATTACTCAAAGACAAACTTAAACTATATATTCAAAACCAACAGAGTAGTTTTAGCCCCCCTAAAAACTGTGTCGCTGAATATTTGCTCAGAGAAATTACCTACAATGGGGCTTTTAGACGGATATATACGTTTAACTATACAGATTTAAAATATCTCGCCTCTCAAATGAATGTCGATTCACTCCCTGACTGTATTCATGTTCACGGATCATTGGAATCTGGAGATGACATCATCTTGGGAATAGAAACCGAGGATTTCAAATCCATACCTGAACAGCTCACGTTCTTGATTAAATCCAATAGCCAGTACTACAGGAATAACAGTCTCCTAGATGATATCACTAATGCGGATGAAGTTATCTTCTTCGGTCATTCTATCAACGGCATGGATTTCCCATATTTCAAGGAGTATTTCCGTATGTTGTCACAGCGCAATGATCCTGAAGAAAAGAAACGTCGAGTTACCATCATAACGTATGATGAAACTTCATCCTCTCAAATTAAGGATAATATGAGATTCAACGGTATTGACGTCCGTACTTTATATAATAGAGTCAAACTCGATTTCATCCTGACAAAAGATATTAATGACGGCTCAGACTTCCAAACGAAGAAACTATCAAATTTGTTACATAATCTCAAATCTACAGGTTTTATTAGTCGCTATTAAACTAATATGTTCGCATAATTGCTACCGTTTCCCATCAACAGCATATCAAACGAATCAAATCTAAGATATCAAATCCCGATCCTCGGTACTCCTCTTGAGGATTCCCGAAGTATTTGATCAAAAGTACCCTCCCCTGGCAAATCTCGTGATTCGCACAGCCCCGTCATTCAAACATCTTTGTGAGCCTTAAAAAGGCTGGTGGCAAGGTGGGAAAATTAAAGCTTTCTATTATATGAAGAGATTTACTGATTTAAACCTAGGCTTTACAGACGCTGTTAATTATAATAGGAAAGAGAATAAGGAGCTTTTCAATAAGTTTTTTATCAAGAGTCCTCAACTTGATGAACTACTTAAGGGAAATATCTATTATTTGATTGGTGAAAAAGGAACAGGAAAGACGGCTTTTGCTGTATTCCTTTCCAATAATAATTATAGAGGATGTACAGGATCCATAAACTTTATTAGCGAGACAGAATATGAGAAGTTCATATTGTTGAGAGAAGAGCACCATTTAACACTATCTGATTATACCTCGATTTGGAAGGTTCTTCTGCTCTTGCTTATGTCTCAGCATCTAAAGAAAGGCGAAGACACATATACTTTATTCAGAAATAATTTGAAGTACAAGACTTTAGAGGATGCAATACAAGAATTCTACCATAATGCTTTCGCTCCGGAAATCATCAATGCCCTTAATATCATTGAGAATTCTGATGAAGCAGTGGAAATTATGTCCAAGGTTCTTGATTTGAATGCCAAACACTCAATAAGCCTTCAGAGTAGCCAATCTTCGTTTCAGATAAATTTGTTATTTCTCGAAAAAACATTCAAGGAGTGCATAGGTAGGCTAAAGTTGAGTCAGGACCATATTCTGTTTATTGATGGTATTGACATTCGTCCACGGGGTATAGAATATGAGCGTTATCTTGAATGTATACGTGGATTGGCACAGGCTACTTGGCAATTGAATGCATTGTTTTTTGGCAACATCAAGGATTCTAAAGGACGTTTACGAATTGTACTTTTACTGCGCCCAGATATATTTGCTCATTTGGGGTTACAGAACCTTAATAACAAACTTCATGACAATAGTGTATTGCTTGACTGGAAGACGACCTATCCAACTTACCGCACTTCATCTTTGTTCCAACTGATAGATCGGATTCTTTCGGTGCAGCAGGATGAAGATTATAACTTAGGCGAGTGTTGGGACTATTATTTTCCTTTCAGAAATGTAGATTCTGATGGTGAGCGCGACTCTTTTGTCTCTTTCCTCCGTTTTTCGATGTCTCGTCCACGTGACATTATTTCGATGCTCCAGTCCATTCGTGATTATGCTCAACAAGTCCGACCTACGGTGATTTCAGTTTCTGCTAGTGACTTTGACAATTCTGAATTTCGGATGTCTCATTCCAAGTATATGTTAGGTGAGATTAAGGACTATTTGGCGTTTTATCATACAGACGAAGACTATTCACTCTTCTTGAAATTTTTCGAGTTTCTTCATGGCAAAGCGAAATTTACTTATGATGAATATCTTCAGGCATATAACGAATTTGCAGACTATATTGAACATAATAATCTAAACGTCCCAGCATTTTTCAACAACGATTCAGACTTTTTGCAGTTCTTGTATGATATGGACGTAATTTGTTATATAGTAGAATTGGAAGGTAATGAAAACCATATTCACTGGTCTTATCGTGAACGAAACTACTCGAATATTAATCCCAAGGTACAAGAATATCGTAGCTATTCCATTCATTATGGCCTTCGCAAGTTGTTTGACACTGGACGACGTCATGCAATGAAAAGAGAAATACGGAAGTCCGTTGAATAGTAAGAATGGAAATGATGAAGGAGTCCTGAGGCTACATAATACTTACTAGCGCATCCAGTCCCTCACAGCCGCCCTGCACCTCTCTCAATACAACTCTTATCTATTATCTCTTATCTATTAACTCGAAACTGGAGAGCGTGCTCTCATAAGTGGAATCCTCTCTTCCCTCTTACTTCTTGAACCCTTCACCCTTAACCATTAACCAAAACACCCTCCCGCCTTCCCCATAAATGCCATCCGAAAAGAAATCATCATATAGTAAGTTCAGCGGCAAGGGTAAAACAACCCTTAACCCTTCACCCTTAACCGTGAACCAGGTTAACCCTTCACCAAAACTCCCTCCCCATAAATGCCATCCGAAAAGAAATCATCATATAGTAAGTTCAGCGGCAAGGGTAAAACAACCCTTAACCCTTCACCCTTAACCGTGAACCAGGTTAACCCTTCACCCTTAACCCTTCACCAAAGGTCGCGAGGCCGCCTGGCGCCTTTAATGCCAGAAGAGGCCAAAGCGACCGCCTCGATTCACGAGCTTTCATTTGATTTCGCTTGCAGAATTACCAGACTGTTTCAGTATTTGACTGAGGATGCGGAGAATAAAGAATACGTACAATCAAAACAAATATATAGAAGTGGAACATCAGTTGGTGCCAATGTAAGGGAAAGTAAGCATGCGCAGAGCGAAGCAGACTTCCTCTCCAAGATGTCGATAGCTTACAAAGAAGCTGATGAAACCGACTATTGGCTCAACCTCCTCCACGTTAACGGATATTTAGATAATAAACAATTCGATTCACTGATAAGGGATTGTGAAAGGATCTTGAAGATTTTAGCTTCAATAGTCAAAACAACGAAGGAAAAGATCGAGGCCCAAAAACGAAAATAACCCTCCACCCTTCACCCTCCACCCCTCACCCTTAACCCCTCACCGGTTAACCCATAACCAGAAGTAACCTTTCACCCTTAACCAAGGTTTCACCCTTCACCCTTAACCAGGTTCACCCTTAACCAGAAGTAACCCTTCACCCTTCACCAGGTTCACCCTTAACCAGAAGTAACCCTTCACCCTTAACCCTTAACCCTTAACCAGAAGTATCTTCTGTCAATCCCCGGCGGATTAACCATAAAATAGCGGCCTTTGGCCCACCCTCATCCATCTTCCATCTTCCATCACTCTCAACTCTCGCTCCTTGACTGCTTCCAGCCCCCACATCATCCATCTTCCATCGAAGTCATACTTGATAGAGATGTTCTAAAAAGAGCGATTTCATAATGAATAAGCGAAGCGGTAAATCCGAGAGCAATAATTTGCGGATCTTGCCCCATTTTAAAGATAAGAATATGCGCACCCTACACCAATCTACAAAAAAATGTTTATTAGTTTTTTACCTGACAATTGCAGTTATTTTACCAGCAGTTGGTCAAGAAGAGGCTCAGCCATATTTTACTGTAGGGGAGATGCCGGATTTACTTCGTATTCTACCACCACCGCCAGATACGACAAGTGCTAGCTTTGCTTTAGACATAGTGTGGTATATGTGGGGAAAAAAACAGCGTATGGATACTACGCGTTCGGCAATTGCGATAGCAGATGCAGAATTTAGTCTAAATAATTTGATTAGAGTTTTTTCTGAACCTTTTGGTATTACAATCTCATCAGAGGAGACACCGGAATTATACCGACTGCTGCGCGATTTTACAGTAACATGTGATTATATTTCTCTTAAGACAAAGAACTATTATATGCGCATTCGACCATTTATGTTGTTTCATGAGCATACTTTAACACCAGAGTATGAAGAAATAATGGCAAAAAACGGGTCATACCCTTCTGGTCACACAGTGTTTGGATGGTGTGCAGCATTGATTTTATCAGAGATAAACCCTGAACAAACAGAAGCATTAATGGCTCGTGGCTATATGTTTGGAGAAAGTCGCGTAATAGTAGGTGCTCACTGGCAGAGCGATGTAAATGCAGGTATGCTGACCGCATCAATCCTCAATGCCAAATTACATACAAGTCCGATATTTTTAGATCGGATGGCAAAGGCGAAAACAGAGTTTGTTGAAAAGAAATACGGAACGTCAAATACTAGTGAGCTTATAGGAGTTCCTACTTCTCAAGACAATTATATTTATAATATTTCTGGTCATCAACTAGCCAAAGAGCCAACACATGGTGTATATATCCAATCTGGTAAGAAAATATTATATAGGAATCGTCAGTAAGAAAATTACTTCAATTCATATTTCGTGATTAAAGGAATTAAGTAAAAATAAACACTTCATGAAAGGAATAGTACTAGCAGGCGGTTCAGGAACCCGCCTCTATCCCATTACCAAGGGTGTAAGTAAGCAACTCCTTCCCATCTACGATAAACCGATGGTGTATTATCCCATTTCGGCATTGATGCTGGCTGGGATTAGAGACATACTGATAATCTCTACACCATATGACCTGCCAGGATTCAAGCGCCTGCTGGGTGACGGTTCCGACTACGGAGTTCACTTTGAGTATGCTGAACAACCCTCACCTGATGGTTTGGCTCAGGCCTTCATCATTGGTGAGAAATTCATTGGTGACGATTCAGCCTGCCTCGTGCTGGGCGATAACATTTTTTATGGCAGTGGCTTCACAGCACTTCTCCGCAACGCGGTAAGGGACGCTGAGGAGAATCAGAAAGCCACTGTCTTTGGTTATTGGGTTTCAGATCCCGAACGTTATGGAGTTGCAGAGTTTGACAAGGAAGGTAATTGTCTAAGCATTGAAGAAAAGCCCAAGGAACCCAAGAGTAACTATGCGGTAGTAGGATTGTATTTCTATCCCAATAAAGTGGTAGATGTGGCCAAGCATATCAAGCCCTCAGCCCGTGGAGAATTAGAAATCACCACCGTGAATCAAGTATTCCTTAAGGAGGGTCAACTGAAGGTTCAGGTCTTTGGTCGAGGTTTTGCTTGGCTAGATACAGGCACGCATGACAGCTTGAGTGAGGCTTCTACTTTTGTGGAGGTTATCGAGAAGCGCCAAGGTCTGAAAATCGCCTGCCTTGAAGGCATTGCTTATCGCAACGGCTGGATTAACGAGGAAAAGATGAGAGAACTTGCCAAACCTATGCAACAAAATCAATATGGACAGTATCTTTTAAGAGTGATTGATGAGATGAAGGAGGATATTACTTCTTTGAGTTTTACGCACCGCAAGATGAAAGGCCCCCAAAAATAAACGAATATATGATATGGATAATATAACTGTTACCTCACCGTTGTTGCCCAATCTCGATGAGTTTAATGAAATGCTCAAGGAAATCTGGGCAAGTAAGTGGATTACCAACAATGGTAGTTTTCATAAACAGTTGGAGAAGGCTCTTGCTGATTATTTGAAAGTACCTTATATCAGTTTGTTTACGAATGGTACATTGCCTTTGCTCACCGCTTTACAAGCACTTCGAATAACCGGAGAGGTAATAACTACCCCTTATAGCTTTGTGGCAACAACTCACAGTATTTGGTGGAATGGCTGTCGACCAGTGTTTGTAGACATTGAAGAAGAGACTTGTGGTATTGATCCTGATAAAATTGAGGCAGCTATCACGCCCAAAACCACAGCCATTATGCCAGTGCATTGCTATGGTAAGCCAGTCAAAATGAAACAGATTCAGGAGATTGCTGACAAATATGGCTTGAAGGTTATCTATGATGCAGCTCATGCCTTTGGTGTTGAGGTGGATGGTGAGAGCGTGTTGAATGCTGGTGACATGAGTACTCTTAGTTTCCATGCGACCAAGGTCTATAACACCCTAGAAGGTGGTGCTCTTGTAATGCATGATGAGCAAACAAAGAAGCGCATCGATTACTTGAAGAACTTTGGATTTGCCGGTGAGACAACAATAGTTGCACCAGGTATCAACAGCAAGGTTGATGAAGTGCGTGCAGCATACGGCCTGTTGAATCTAAAACAGGTTGACCAAGCTATTGCCAACCGTCAAAAGGTGGCTCAGAAATATCGAGAAGCACTCCGTGATATTCCTGGACTCCGTTTCTTTGAGGATATGCTAGGCGTTCGTCATAACTATAGTTATTTCCCCATCTTCATCAATTCAGAAGAATACGGTATGACCCGCGATGAGCTCTACTTCAAGATGAAGGCCGATGGTGTCCTTGGTCGCCGTTATTTCTATCCTCTCATCAGTACTTTCAGCACCTATCGCGGGCTGCCGAGTTCAGCACCTGGAAACTTGCCTGTGGCCACAAAGATAGCCAACGAGGTTATCTGTCTACCGATGCATCATGAACTGAGCGAGGAAGATATTAACAGAATATTGGATCATATAATCCGATAAAAAATGCAAAAGAAACTAATGCTTCTTGGAGGTATCCGTTATCTGATTCCTGCTATTGAGGCCGCGCATAAGCATGGGTATCATGTTATCACTGTGGATTATCTGCCGAATAACATAGCTCATAAGTATTCAGACGAGTACCATAATCTGAGTATCTTGGAGAAGGACAAGGTCAAAGTACTCAAATTGGCTCAAGAACTACAGATAGATGGTATTTTGAGCTATGCTGTTGATCCAGGTGTAGTGGCGGCATCATATGTTGCAGAGAAAATGGGCCTACCATTTACTTGCAGTTATGAGTCTGCTTGTATTATGCAAGACAAGTCCAAGTTTCGTCAGTTTTTGACTGAGAATGGTTTTAATGTACCCAATGCTAAGGGGTATTGCAAGGCAGAGGATGCTCTTAAAGACATTGATTTTTTTAATTGGCCAGTGATTGTTAAACCTGTTGATAGTGCAGGAAGTAAGGGCGTGACGAGAGTTGACGATCCAATGGATTTGAAAGCAGCTATAGCCCATGCTCTCGAAGAGTCTCACAATGGGCATTATATTGTTGAGGATTTCTTGGAATTGCAGGGGTATCAGTCAAGCGCTGATTGTTTCTCCGTTGACGGAGAGCTTGTATATGCTGACTATTCAGATCAGCTGTTTGATAAAAACGCAGAGAATCCCTATACCCCAGCAATTGAAATCTGGCCAGCATCAATGCCGCAAGGACATCAAGATTATTTGACTAATGAAATACAGCGTTTGCTCAGATTGCTACATTGTGGTACAGGCCTTTACAATATAGAAAGCCGTGTCTGCAAAAATGGGAAGCCTTATATCATGGAAGTTTCGCCCCGCGCAGGAGGTAATCGTATTGCTGAGTTGCAACGTATAGGAACTGGCATTGACTTGATTGAAGCTGAGGTTCAAAAGGCTGTAGGAGAGAACGTTAACGGCATCAAGATGCCTCAATATGAGGGCTTATATGTCAATTACATCGTTCATTCCAATCAAGATGGTGTTTTTGTGAATGCCATACTTGATGAACAGTTCAAGAAAGATCATGTCATCGAAGCAGAGATCCGAGTAAACGCTGGTGATCGTGTAGAGACATTCAAGGGAGCCAATAATGCTATCGGGACTTTGTTCCTCCATTTTGACAATCGTCAACAGATGGACGAAGCACTTGCCAACCAGGATGATTGGCTCAAAGTAGTAGTAAAGTAATGGAACCTATAGGAGGCTATTTCTCTTTAGAACTTCCTCATTACGAGGAGTATCACAAGGATGCGATACGTCTGAATACCGGACGCAATTGTTTGGAGTATATCCTTCGTTCACGACAATACAAAAAGGTATACATCCCATATTACACCTGTGATGTGATACTGGAGCCATTCAAGAAGTTGGATATACCATTCGAGTACTATCATGTCGATATACACCTTGAAATACGAAATGAAATAGTGCTGAAAGCTGGTGAGGCTTTGCTCTATACGAACTATTACGGTTTAAAGCAGCGATATACAGAGAAGCTGACAAAGCTGTATGGCAATAGCCTGATAGTTGACAGTACTCAAGCATTCTATGCCAAGCTTATCGCGGGAATTGATACATTCTATACCTGTCGCAAGTTTTTCGGCGTACCTGATGGCGCCTATCTTTATACAGACCAGCAGTTGAATATAGAACTCGAACAAGACCTATCTTACGAAAGAGTGGCCTCACTGACCAAGCGTATAGACCTTTCGCCAGAAGCTGGCTATCAGGATTTCCACAATATGAGTAAAGCTTTGGTTGGTCAGCCTATCAAATTGATGTCAAAGCTGACTCGGCGAATGATGCAGGGAATAGATTATGAAAAAGTAGCAGAACGGCGTAGAGCCAACTATGAAATCCTTCAACAGGCACTTGGACGTGATAATAATATTGTACTTCCGTTAGAAGACGATGCTGTGCCAATGGTTTATCCTTACCTTGCGCCAATCAAGGGATTACGAGAAAAACTGATAGAGAACAAAATCTTTGTTGCCCGTTATTGGCCTAGTGTATTGGAATTAACAAAGCCAAATGATATAGATTATATTCTAGCATTCCAAATGCAGCCATTGCCTATCGACCAGCGCTATGGTGAAAAAGAGATGAATAGAATAATTTCAATAATAAAGAATGGATAACAATTTAATAGGCAAGCGATTACTTATACTTGGCGGTATGCGTATATCCTGCGAGATTGTGCGTAAGGCCAAGACGATGGGTATTTATACCATTGTTGCAGATTATAATAGGATTGAGGATTCGCCAGGCAAACAGATTGCTGACGAGGCTGCAGATCTTAGTGTGATTGACATTGATGCTGTTGTTTCCTATATAAGGAATCATGCCATCGACGGCGTTTTTGTTGGGTTCAATGATATGCTGTTACCCTACTATGCTGAAATATGCGAGAAGGCCGGTCTTCCTTGTTATGGAACTAAGACGCAGTTTGAGACCCTGATCGCCAAAGATAAATATAAGGCACTATGCAGGCAGTTTGGCGTGCCAACAATACCAGAGTATGACATTGATGATACGGATATTAAATATCCTGTCCTTGTTAAACCCGTTGATAGTAGTGGTTCACGTGGTATCACTATATGCAATAACAGGCAGGAGTTAGAGGATGCCGTTGAGAAAGGTAAGCAGGCTTCAAAGACAGGTAAGGTACTTATTGAGCGATATATGGATGGCAGGGAGGTTACTGTGTTTTGGACATTCCAAGATGGTAACTATTATCTATCAGCACATTCCAATCGCCATGTAAAGCATAATCAGGGCATGGATGTTATACCCCTCCCAGTAGGTTATACCTTCCCTTCTGTGTTCCTTCCTAAATATCGGGATGAAGTAGAGGAGAACTGCAAGGCTATGTTCAAACATTTAGGACTGAAAGATGGCATGATGTTCATGCAGTGTAAAGTGGAGGATGGTACCTGCTACGTATATGATCTTGGGTTTAGACTGACAGGCTCTCTCGAATACAAAATACTTGAACGTGTTTGTGGCTATAATCCCTTAGAAATGATGATATGCCATGCTTTAACAGGAAAGATGGGGCTTGAAAGTATCGCCGAAAAAGCTATCCCAGAATTCAAAACACCGGCATTTAATGTATCATGTCTTTGTGCCCCAGGATCCATAAAGGAGATTACCGGTATAGAAGAGGTAAAAGCCATGGAAGAAGTTGAAGATGTTGTCATCGCTCATGCGCCAGGAGAAACAATAACTGAAAAAATGAAAGGCCTTTTGGCTCAGATTACTGTGCGCATATTAGGTTCTGTTGAAACCAAAGAACAATTGCTGCCCATAATGCAAAAGATTGACGACACCATTCATATTGTTGGCGAAAATGGGGAAGAACTGATGTTGCCAGGAGTTGAATATAGCGATATTGATGGCTACGTAATATAGACTAATATGAAACAAGTATTAATTACTGGAGCTTCGGGTTTTCTTGGTTGTCATATAGTACAAGAACTATTAAAAGAAGAGCAAATAGAATTAATTGCTATTGGAGGTAGGCCTGAAGATAAGGCAAACCCGTTGCCATCTCATCCACGATTACATTACTATCCCCTTGATTCTCTCTTTATTGAAGAGTGGAAAGATATTGAAACAGTTGTCAACTGTGCCTTTGCAAGAAGTAATAACATAGGCCTGTTATCTGGGGCATTAGACTTTACATCTCGTCTAATCATACGTTTGCGCTCTATTGGCGTATGTTCTGTCATCAATATTTCATCGCAGGGCGTATATAAGAGGCTAAATGCCGGCGAGTTAGCAGATGAGAACTCAAAAATTGAGCCAATGGATGTTTATAGTATGGCCAAATATGCGACAGAAAGGATGTTCTTTGCGAGCAATTTACCCTTTGTTACCAATGTTCGAATGGCTAGTATTAATATGCCTCAAAGATTCCTTAACCATTTTGTTCAAAAGGTAAAGAATAACGAACCGATAACTATAACAACCCCCAGACAACCAGCTGCATTAATAGATGTTAGAGATGCAGCAGCAGCTATGGCGGCAATTGTTAATCTTAATCCATCAAAAAGAGCATTAATTTATAATTTAGGAATTGGAACTCAGATGACAATTTTGGATTATGCTCTATCTGTTGTTGAAATTGGTAAAAGATATGGTTATCAAAGTTCATTGATTGTAGAAGATAATGATGCCAGTGTAGGTGCAGGTATGGATTGCCAACTTATCAATGATGATTGTGGGTGGAAACCACGGATAAGTCATGAGGATATGATAAAAGAACTATTTAATTAATTTGATTCTGAAAAATGTTCAATTTAGATAAGTTTATTGCTGATAGCGTGACTCACAGGCTTGTGAGTATGTTTGAGGCTGACATACAGGCAAACGCAGAAACGCTCACTCAAGAGATTGAGGGCAAATCTGTTTGCGTGATAGGTGGTGCTGGAAGCATTGGCTCCAGTTTTATCAAGGCTATTCTGAGGTTCAGACCCAGAAAGGTAGTCGTGGTGGACCTCAATGAGAATGGTCTCGCAGAGTTAGTGCGCGACGTGCGTAGCACCAACGGCCTTTACGTTCCCGATGAGTTCCGCTGTTATACGCTGAACTTCGCAGATCCAATCTTTGAACGGATATTCCGTGAGGAGAAGGGTTTTGACATCGTAGCGAACTTCTCTGCACATAAGCATGTGCGCAGTGAGAAAGATAGATATTCAGTTCAAGCGCTCATCGAGAATAATGACATCAAAGCAAAGAAACTGATGGACTTGCTTACGGTCTATCCTCCAAAGCATTTCTTCTGTGTTAGCACGGACAAGGCTGCAAATCCCGTAAATATCATGGGCGCCAGCAAACGCATCATGGAAGACCTGGTGATGGCATACAACAAATACTTCAAAGTCACCACCGCCCGTTTTGCTAATGTGGCTTTCAGCAATGGCTCTCTGCCTGACGGTTGGATTCATCGCCTGCAAAAAAAGCAGCCGCTGGTGGCACCGAGCGATGTGAAACGCTATTTCGTAAGCCCTGAGGAATCGGGCCAGATTTGTATGCTGGCTTGTATTCTTGGTAAGGGCGGTGAAGTCTTCTTCCCGAAACTGGGAGAAGACCAGATGCTCACCTTCTCCTCCATCTGCGATGAGTTCGTAAAGGCTGAAGGATTCGAGAAGAAGCAATGCGCCAATGATGCTGAGGCTGTAGCGTATGCAGCTGGGATGGATTATGAAAGTGATAACTACCCCGTGGTTTACTTCGGCTCAGATACGACTGGCGAGAAAGCCTATGAGGAGTTCTACGTGCCTGGCGAGAAGATTGATATGCAGCGCTTCCAGGCTCTGGGTGTAGTGGAACAGACCACTCGCCATGAGATGAGCGAAGTGAATGGCTTCTTCGAGAAGCTGGAATCCATCTTCATCAAGCAGGACTTCACCAAGGCACAGGTCGTTGATGCAATCAAGGAGTTCATTCCAAATTTTGAGCATGAAGAAAAAGGCAAGAACCTTGATCAAAAGATGTAATTAAATGAAGAGTGATATGTATCAGGATGTTATAGGTTTTATTAAAGATTTGTATAACAATCAGGAGTTCATTCCCCTGAGTGTTCCCAAGTTTATTGGTAACGAAAAAAAATACCTCAACGAGTGTATTGACACCACATTCGTTAGCTCTGTAGGCCAGTTCGTAGACCGATTTGAGAAAGACATAACAGCATACACGGGTGCAAACCGAGCTGTGGTATGTGTCAGTGGAACCAATGCACTACACATGGCCATGATGCTTGTTGGTGTAGAGCGTGATGATGAAGTCTTGACACAAGCTCTAACTTTCATTGCCACCTGTAATGCCATAAGCTACATAGGTGCTCATCCTGTCTTTATTGATGTGGATAAGTCAACAATGGGATTATCACCCGATGCAGTGAAGGCATGGTTGGTTAAGAATGCAAAAGTCAAGAATGGTCAGTGCTATGACAAGCAGACTGGCCGTAGAGTGAAAGCTTGTGTTCCTATGCATACCTTTGGCCATCCTGTACGCATTGAAGAGCTTGCCGCAATTTGTGCAGAGTGGCACATTGAATTAGTTGAGGACGCAGCCGAGAGCATTGGTAGTAAATACAAAGGCAAACACACAGGTCTCTTTGGCAAAGTAGGTGCATTGAGTTTCAATGGGAATAAGACCATCACCACAGGTGGAGGAGGTATGCTTCTCTTTATGGATGAAGAACTTGGTACACTTGCCAAGCACCTTACCACTCAAGCCAAAGTTCCTCATCGTTGGGAGTTCAAACACGATCATATTGGTTACAACTATCGTATGCCCAATATTAATGCGGCCCTTGGTTGTGCTCAGTTGGAACATCTGGATGAATTTATTGCAGATAAGCGAGAGACGTCCCATGCATATGCAGAGTACTTCAAGAAAGTTGATGGAATCGAGTTTTTCACTGAGCCTGAGAATTGCTTCTCCAACTACTGGTTGAATGTGGTAATTTTGCCTGACCATGACAAACAGTTAGAATTCTTACAGGAAACCAATGATAATGGCGTAATGACGCGCCCAATTTGGGAGCTCATGAATCGTCTGCCAATGTTTGAGAAATGTCAGCATGACTGTCTAGAGAATACTCTTTGGTTTGCTGACAGGGTAGTAAATATTCCAAGTTCGGTACGTTGTTTCTGATTTGATAAAATGAAAACATTATCCCAACTTAAGCGGAATCTCAAGAATGATTTGGCTGGTTTGCCAAAGCTTAAAATAGCTGTTGTTGGAGATACCGCTACTCAGCTTTTTTGCACAGCATTCCGTGGAATGGGTGTGGAGAGAGGTTACAATATAGACCTCTTTGAAGCCGAATATAACCAGGTGGAACGTCAGTTCATGGATCCCACAAGTGAATTGTATCAGTTCGATGCGGATTTCATTGTTGTGTTCCAAAGTACCCATAAACTTGGTGAGCATCACGTCGCGTTGTCTCAGGAACAGCAAGCCATGCTTGCCGAAGAGCGCCTCCAGTTTGTGACAGGTATCTGCACCAACCCCGCTTTGGCTAGCAAGAAGATAATCTACTTCAATTATCCGGAGATAGGGGATACGGTCTTTGGTAGTTTTGCCAACAAGGTGGAATCATCCTTTACCTATCAAGTTCGCAAACTGAACTATAAACTTATGCAGCTCTCGCAGCAGTTCCCGAATTTGTTCATCTGCGATATTGCCGTACTCCAGAACAAAATGGGCCGTGACCGGATGTTTGCCGCCAACGTCTATACCAACACGGAAATGGTACTTAGCATTGATGTGTTGCCGTATGTGGCTAGCCATGTGATGGATATTGTTTGTGCTATTAAAGGCCAGTTTAAAAAATGCTTGATTCTTGACCTTGACAACACAATATGGGGTGGCGTGATTGGAGATGACGGTTTGGAGGGTATTCAACTTGGACATGGATTGGGGATTGGCAAAGCATTTACCGAATTCCAGATGTGGGTGAAGAAACTCAAACAACGAGGAATCATTATCTGTGTTGCATCAAAGAACAACGAAGATACAGCCAAGGAACCGTTTGAGAAGCATCCCGACATGGTACTCAAACTGGAAGACATTGCTGTATTCCAAGCCAACTGGGAAACCAAGGTGGATAACATCCGTACTATCCAACAGATACTGAACATTGGTTTTGATAGTATGGTATTTTTGGATGATAATCCGTTTGAGCGTAATTTAGTGCGCGAGAACATCCCTGGAATTACCGTCCCTGAATTACCTGACAACCCGGAAGAGTATTTGGAATATCTCTACTCTCAGAATCTCTTTGAGACGGCATCATATAGCAATCTTGATAAAGATCGTACTAAGCAGTATCAGATAGAGGCTCAAAGAGTTTCGCTGAGCAAGACCTTCACCAATGAGGCAGACTTCTTGAAGTCTCTCAATATGGTGTCAGTTGTAAGCAGCTTTACCAAGTTTAATATTCCTCGTGTTGCACAATTGAGTCAGCGTAGTAACCAGTTTAATTTACGTACTGTTCGCTATACTGATGCTGATATTGAGGCTATGGCCTATGATTCCAATGTGATTGATCTGAGCTTTACATTAGAGGATAAGTATGGCGACAATGGCCTCATAGCTGTGGTCATTATGAAGCCTATGGACAAGGAAACTCTTTTTGTAGATACATGGTTCATGAGTTGCCGTGTTTTAAAGAGAGGAATGGAAAGTTTTACTCTGAACACGATGGTTGAAAAGGCTAAGGTTGCTGGTTTTAAGCGAATCATTGGCGAGTATTTACCAACCCCCAAAAATAAAATGGTGGAGAATCACTATTTAGAGCTTGGTTTTAATAGGATTGATGACGAATGTACAACACAATATGTTCTAGAATTAGATGAGTACCACACTAAAGAGTGCTATATTATAGAAAAATGAACAAGAAAATGGATATTGATCATATTGGTTATCTTACGAATTCCATAGAAATAACTGCTTTGGATTTTGTTTCTTTAGGATATGAAAAAGGAGAGTGTTTTAATGATGACAACCAAAAGACAAGAATTTGTTTCATGACCAAAAAAGGTGAAACGAAAGTCGAGTTAGTTGAGCCATATGAGGAGAATACTAAAATGCAAAAACAATTTTCAAAACAGGGAGGCGTAGCACCTTATCATCTATGCTTTATAGTAGATGATATGAATGAGGCCGTTGAAGAAATGAGCAACAACGGATTTATTCCGTTATTTAAACCTGTAGAGGCAATTGCTTTTAACAACAGCAAGATTTGTTATTTCTGGAAGAAAACGATAGGTTTTGTGGAATTATTAGAGAAATAAATTATAAGATTATGGAAAGAAATGAAATTTTAGAAAAATTAAAATCTGTATATCGTGATATACTCAATAATGACGATATAGAATTAACAGAAGAAACAACCGCAGACGACATTGAGGATTGGGATTCGCTTACTCAAGTGCAAATAGTAGCTGAGGTTCAAGAGGTTTTCGGTATTAAGTTTTCTGCTAAAGAAATATTACTTTGGGAGAGCGTCGGTGATATCATTGATGCGATAAAAAAGAAATAAACAAAAGATGCATATCTATAAGTACCGTTTCTGTAAAGTATCAGAAATTGATAAACTAAAAGAGTTTATTGATAATCATTGGAGGAAGGGGCATATCCTCAGTAAATCTGATGAATTGATAAGGTTTCAGCATCAAATCGAAGGGCGGGAAACTCTGACATTTGTTGTTGCAGAGAACCAAGAAAATGGGGAGTTTGATGGGGTTTATGGATATATTTCCAATTGGAAATATGCACCATCTCATAATATCCCAAATGTTCAGTGGGGGGCTGTTTGGAAAACTCGAGATGATATTCACAATGAAGAGATTGGAAAGATCGGTCTTGGGATGCTTCGTTATATCTTAAAGAATGACCCCTCAGATGTTTTTGGTTCTATGGGTATAAGTGGTGTTCATAAACAAATTGCTACTCAACTAGGATATAATATAGGTGATATGAACCGTTACTATATTCCTAATTTATCAGCCGAGGAATATAAAGTTATTTTGAATCCAAATACAACTGGTTTCCTGAATACGAAAACGGATTCATATGTGAAAGAGATAGATTTACCTAAAGCCCTTTCTTTAAATGAAAATGTGAATCCGTATAAAGATATAGAGTATTTTGAGAACAGATATCTTAAGCATCCAATATTCAACTATCGATATTTAGGACTATACAAGGGGGCTTTGTTAAAGGGTGTTTTCGTTTTTAGAAAAGTTGAAGCAAATGGAGTCTCTATACTTCGCATCATGGATTTTTTGGGCAGCTTTTCAAATATAAATAATATAAATACTAGCATCCAAGAGTTACTTGTTAATGAAAATGCAGAGTATATAGACTGTCTAAATCATGGTATTTCTCCAGCGTATTTTGAAAACCTCGGCTTTAAGCAAGCAGTAAATGGAGGGGAAACAATTATTCCAGAGTATTTTGCGCCTTTTGAGCAAACCTTTGTTCCAATGGAATATGCTTATATTTCTGAGATTAAAATACCTATGGTTATTTTTAAGGCTGATGCCGACCAAGATAGGCCCAACTTATTATTATGAAGAATAATGGCAAGTTAACAGTGGTAATGTACCACTATGTACGTGATCTGGAGAATTCACATTACCCCAATATTAAAGGCTGTGATGTGCGCCTCTTTAAGGAGCAAATCCTTTTTCTAAAGAAGCATTATAACTTTGTGACCGTTGAACAGGTGCTGGATTCCTACTACAACCACACAGATTTGCCTGAAAAGGCAATAATGCTTACCTTTGATGATGCCTACAAAGACCACTTTGAGTATGTGTTCCCGATTTTGGAACATGAACATATTCAAGGAGCATTCTATCCTCCGGTAAAAGCAGTTACAGAACATACTGTGCTTGATGTCAATAAGATTCACTTTATTTTAGCATCAACACCTGTAGAAAAATTTGATAAGCTTTTAGGCGAGATTAGACTTCTTTTAGATAGATATCGCAATGCTTATCAGTTGGAGTCTTTCGATTATTATTTTGACAAGTTGGCCGTAGCGAACCGCTTTGACCCCAAAGAGGTAATCTTTGTAAAACGCCTTTTGCAGGTAGAACTTAAAGAAGAACTCCGAAAGAAAATGACTGACGAACTTTTCGTCAAGATAGTAGGAATTGAAGAGAGTACATTTAGCCGTGAACTATATATGAGTATTGACCAAATACAGTGCATGGTCGATTGTGGTATGCATATAGGCTCACACGGTTATGATCATTACTGGCTTTCTTTTTTGCCTAAAGAGAAGCAAGAATATGAAATTGCAAAGTCAATTGAGTTTATTGACATGGTTGGTGGGGATTCAAAGAATTGGACTATCTGTTATCCTTACGGGGATTATAATCAGGATACGATAGACCTTCTTAAACAACATGGTTGTAGAATGGGGCTATGTACTAAAGTTGATATAGCCAATCTTGCAAATAATGAGCAGGATAGTATATTCAAACTCCCTCGATTGGATGTAAATGATTTGCCAAAGGACGCTAATGCTGAGCCTAATAAATGGTATCAATACTAAATAGTTTGAATAGAATGAACGTGTTTTCTTTCAATAAAGATGGATATGACCCTTTTATAGATTTCTTGAAGGCTTACAGTATCCTATTTGTTGTAATAGGTCATTGTCTTCCTGTTGCCTTATATAATTATACTTTATTCTGGGTGTGGGGCGGTATGCAAGTTCCAATGTTCATCTTGATACAGACCTTTCATGTTTACAAGAAAGGAGTACAGCCAAAGTTGAATTGGGTGAACTTATTGAAGCGGATTTTCCTACCCTTTGTAACAGTTCAATTTTTAATTATTGGTTATAAAGCATTAACAGGGGATTTTTTATGGACTATCTTTATAACCAGCGGTGGATATGGACGAGGTTCATATTACATATGGATATACCTGCAAATAGCATTTCTACTTGTCCTTTTATGGCCATGGCTTAGAAAACTATCTTTAAATCAAGCACTTATTTCTTTTCTGATTCTTAGTATAGTTTTTGAGTTTTTGTTTTCAGTGATTGATTGTCCTAGCTGGCTATACAGATTGTTGTGTGTTAGATACATATTCCTAATTCCATTAGGATTGATATGGGTGGAAAAAGGTATACTAATGAATCTAAGAACAGTTATGCTGTCCATACTGAGTATTTTTGCTGTATTATTCTTTGTATTCACAAATTATGACCTTGAGCCATTCTTCTTTAATACAGGATGGAAGATACATAGGTGGTTATGCTACTTCTATATTCCATTTTTATTAACTTATGGATTATGGCTGTTATTCGGCATTATAAAAAAATCAGATCTTGCACTATCCGTCATTAAAGAAACTGCAAAGAGTTCGTATGAGATTTATTTGATACAAATGTTGGTCTTTGTAATGTTTCCGATACACACATTATCATTTATTCCGTCTACAATTATTAGACTACCTATATGGATGTTGTTAACATTCTTTATGAGCGTGGTGGGCGGTATATTATTTAATAGGGTCATACAAAGTTTATTCGTTGTAAAAAGGAAATGAAACCATTAGTTCTTGTTGGAGGGGGTGGTCACTGCAAGTCAGTGATGGAAGCAGCTGAGAGTGCTGGATACAGCATCCTTGGTGTACTAGATATGCCGGAAGAGGTGGGAAAGGAAATCCTTTTTACCAAGGTGATTGGAACAGATGATGACATTTCTGCATATGTGGATAAAGCAGAATTCGTTATTACAGTAGGTTTCATCAAAAAACCTGATATCCGCATAAAGCTCTACAACAGGATTAAAGAGGCTGGAGGAATATTAGCTACCATTGTTGCAAGCACAGCATACGTTTCTAAATACGCAGAGATTGGCGAAGGAACTGTAGTCCTGCACCAAGCATTAGTAAACGCTGGAGCCAAGGTTGGAAAAAATGTGATTTTGAACACAGCTACCAACATTGAGCATGATGCTGTCATCGGTGACCATTGCCATATTTCTACAGGAACAATGGTTAATGGAGAATGTAAGGTAGGTGACCGCTGTTTTATAGGTAGCCAGTCAGTACTTACCAACTGTATTTCAGTAGGTGATGACATCATTGTTGGAGCAGGCTCTTTTGTTAGGAAGTCAATCTCTGAAAAGGGAATCTATTCCGGGAATCCCGCTATACTGAAAGTTAAGGCAAAATGACAAAGCATACTATTATCATAGCAGAAGCTGGTGTAAACCACAATGGCTCTATTGAAATGGCTAAGCAGTTAGTGCTGAAGGCCAAAGAAGCTGGAGTGGATTACATCAAATTCCAGACATTCAAAGCTTCAAAGTTGGTTACAAAGTCTGCCAGGCAGGCAGAGTACCAACAGAAGAATATTGGGAATGGTGAGGACAGCCAGTACCAGATGCTGAAGAAGTTGGAGTTGTCACCTGAGGAACACCTGATACTGACTGATTATTGCAATGAGCTGGGTATCAAGTTCTTCTCCACGGCATTTGACTTTGACAGCATAGAGTATCTACATTCGCTGAATCTTGGTTTGTGGAAGATTCCTTCTGGCGAGGTGACCAACTATCCTTTCCTGAAGCGCATAGCAGCCTATAATGAGAAGACCATTCTTAGCACAGGCATGTGTGATATGCAGGATGTGCAATATGCTGTTGAGGCTTTGTATAAAAATGGCCTTTACAAGGAGAATCTGCTTCTTCTTCATTGCAACACCGAGTATCCTACACCTTTTGAGGATGTGAATCTCAAAGCGATGGACGCACTCCGCAAGGAATTTGGCGTTGAGGTAGGTTATAGTGATCATACCAAGGGTATTGAAGTACCCATAGCGGCAGTGGCCCTTGGTGCAACGGTGATAGAAAAGCACTTTACGCTTGACCGGACACTCCCAGGTCCTGACCACAATGCTAGCCTCGAACCTGATGAACTGAAAGCTATGGTAAGCGCCATCCGCAATATTGAAAAAGCGGTAGGTGGTGATGGAACCAAGCACGTAAGTGAAAGTGAGCGGAAGAACATTGCTATTGCAAGAAAGAGCATAGTTGCTGCATGCGATATTAAAATTGGCGAGGTATTCACAGAAGAGAACCTTACAGTGAAACGTCCTGGCAGTGGTATATCACCCATGCGTTGGGAAGAGGTACTTGGGCAGAAAGCCAAGAGAGATTTCAAAGAAGACGAGTTGATTGAGCTATGAGAAAGATCTGTGTAGTCACCGGTAGCCGTGCTGAATATGGCATTCTAAGAGGTTTGATGAAAGCCATCAAGAATGATCCTGAACTGACATTGCAGGTTGTTGCCACTAACCAGCATCTGTCAAAGCTCCAAGGTGAGACTTACAAGGAGATAGAACGTGACGGTCTCAAGATTGACTATAAGGTGTACATGGCAGATGATGAAGCACCTGACAATGCCAACACCACAGCCAAGTCTATCAGCAGGGGAGTGACTGGTTTTGCAAATGCCTTTGATGTGCTGAGACCTGACTTGTTATTAATATTAGGTGACAGATATGAAATGTTGGCAGTCGCTTCTACAGCACTCATCTACAAGATCCCCGTTGCACACTTGCATGGTGGAGAGATTACGGAAGGTGCATTTGATGATGCTATTCGTCATGCTATCACAAAGATGAGCCATTTGCATTTCACATCCACTGAAACATATAGGAAGAGAGTGATTCAATTGGGAGAACAGCCCGAACATGTGTTTCATGTCGGTGCATTGGGCGTAGAGAATGTAATGAAGAATGACTTCATGAGCAAGGCGGAGATAGAGCAAAGTTTGAACTTCCAGTTGACAGATAAGTGTTTCCTCTGCACTTATCATCCTGTGACACTCTCCAATATGTCATCTGAGAGGCAGGTGTTGAATCTCTTGCAGGCATTGGATGATTACAAGGTTTATCATATAATCTTTACCTATTCCAACTCTGACACAAATTCTCAGATTATCATAAAGCGCATACAAGAATATGTGGATAGGAACGAGGGGAGATGTATGTTCATCCCTTCGCTTGGCCAGAGACGTTATTTCTCTGCCCTAAAATATATGAAGGCAGTGATAGGTAATTCTTCCAGTGGTATCATTGAAGTTCCTAGTTTTGGAATACCTACTCTGGATATTGGTGACCGACAGAAAGGCCGCATTGCTGCAAATAGTGTGATACATTGTGGCTATTCTACGGAAGAGATTAAGGAAGGACTTAAGAAGGTTGTAGCTTGCAAATCAAAGAACATTGATAATCCTTATTATAAAGAGGGTACTTGTGAATCAATCTTGAATGTCATTAAAACCTATCCTTTGGACAATTTAGTTCAGAAAAAGTTCTACGATATTTTATGAAGTATTTAGTTGTGATACCCGCTCGTGGGGGTAGTAAAGGTATTCCTAGAAAGAATATCAAACCATTTGATGGGAAGCCCCTTATTTATTACACAATTGATACGGCTAGGGCTATTGTACCTGATGAGGATATATGTGTGTCAACTGATGACGATGAGATCATCAAGGTGGTTGAGGATTATGGGCTGAAAGTTCCTTTTATACGACCAGCAGAACTGGCAACTGATACGGCTGGTACGTATGAGGTGCTATTACATGCAGTGGATTTTTATGAGAAGCATGGAATTCACTATGATGCCATAATACTATTGCAAAATACATCTCCTTTTAGGTCGGCCGAGCATGTTAAAGACGCTTTGGCATTATATACACCAGAAGTAGATATGGTTGTATCAGTTAAAGAATGTGCGGCCAATCCTTACTACTGTGTGTATGAGGAGGATCAACAAGGTTTCCTACACGTTTGTAAGGGAGATGGTAATATCTTCAGGCGCCAAGATGCTCCTAAGGTATATGAATATAACGGAGCGATTTACATTATCAATGTTGAGGTTCTAAAAACCACTCATATGCATAAGATGCAAAAGAGAGTTAAGTATATAATGGATGAACGTTCATCATTTGATCTGGATACGAAGAATGATTGGACAATCGCAGAGATGATTAAGAAGGAGGAATTGTTATGAAAAATCATTTGATTAACAAAAGTATAACAATGCTTGAAGCCCTGTCTTGCATTTGTGAATTGGCCCCAGAGCCGCTTGTCTTGTTTGTCGTAGATGATGACAAAAGGATGGTCGGGACACTTACCGATGGTGATACCCGCAGGGCTCTGGTAAAAGGAACATCAGTAAACGACAAAGTTGAACTGATTATGCATCGCAACTTTAACTTCATGAAAGCAGAAGATGTTGATAATGTAGGCGAAATCAAGCGTCAGCGCAATATGCAAATGAAACTGATCCCAGTGCTTGATGCGGATAAACATATAGTAGAAATCATCAACTTAGAGACGTTTAAGACCCGCCTTCCGATCGATGCTGTTCTAATGGCAGGGGGGAAAGGTGAACGTTTGCGCCCATTAACGGAGAAAACTCCTAAGCCGCTTCTTAGTGTAGGAGGAAAGTCAATTATTGACCATAATATTGACCGGCTCATTAGTTATGGCGTGAAGAATATTTCCGTGACTGTGAACTATCTCAAGGAACAGTTGGAAGAGCATTTCAAAGAACCACATAATGGAGTGAAAGTGAATACCGTTCGCGAGCCCAAGTATTTGGGAACAATTGGTAGCATTCGTTTTGTAAAAGATTTCTATAACGATACTATCTTAGTGATGAATAGTGATTTGTTTACAAATATCAACTATGAAGACTTTTTCTTGCACTTCAAAGAACATAATGCAGATATGAGTGTGGCGGCTGTGCCCTATACCGTATCTGTTCCATATGGAATATTTGACTTGGAAGGAAGGGAAATACAAGGTCTCATAGAGAAACCTACATATAATTATTTCGCGAATGCTGGAATATATCTGATTAAACGCACAGCTTTGGATGAGATACCTAATGATACCTTTTTTAATGCTACAGACCTTATTGAAAAGTTGATAGACGAAGGAAAGAAAGTTATTCGTTTCCCGCTGAATGGTACTTGGATTGATATAGGGAACCCACAAGAGTATCAGAAAGCAAATGAATTGGTTAAGCATTTGTCTTGATGTAGAATCTTTTAATATGTAATACTCTAATTATGGATAAGCGGTCATTATTTTTATCAGATTTTATAAAAAAAGAGCTAGAATTACAATTGTTTGATTTGACAATTGACGGTATTGTAGTATATGGCTTCCTGTGTAGGGAATTACGAAAAAAATATATGCAAAGTTATTTCCCATCTACAGACAAAGATGTTTTATTATTAAAGAAAAAAAGTAGTTTAAAATATACAATAATATCGTTTCTGCAGATTTTGAAATTATCAGTGATAAATAAGAGAATTGACAATTTCGTATATTCTTTTTACCGAGTAGATAAGGTCGGTGATATGTTTTTGGATAAATTTACAGACCCCCTCATAGATAATAGTTCAATTAAGAAAAGCTATATAATTTTTGAAAAAAGCAATAATTTTGAGCATAAGAAGCCCAGATTACATAGCTCTAAATTGGTGTATACTGATTACATTGAGCAAAAAGCGATAAAGTATGCAAAGAATAATAAAGACTCATTTATTTTGCGGTATAAAAATGAACTAGAGTTACTTTGGAGGAAATTGGATCTGTTAATGGGAGAAGTCCCATATAGTAAAGACTGGACAGTTATTCGATTGCTGAGAGATAAATCCATGATGGATTTCTATCATAGTTTTTTTATAAAACATAATATTAAAAGATTTATAGCTCCGTGCCGTGCCGTATTCCTGCCTCATATGTATGTTTGTAAAGAATTGAATATTCCAGTATTAGAACTACAACATGGCTTGAATTTTGGAATGGGCAGTATCACATGTTTAGGTTATAGAGATTATCATTTTGTTCCTGATAATTTTTTGTCTTTTGAAGAAAAATTACAGAGGGAAAGATATGGGGTGGAGAATAGTAGAGTGATAAACATTGGCTGGGCATTTTCAGATTATATAAAGGGTAAAATTTCCGACTATGAAATAAAATCTAATCAGGTTCTCGTAATAACAACAATGAGCGTTGACTCATTGTTTAGGTTTATTGAGAAGCTTGCTCACAACTTCCCAATGATCGAATTTCATATTCGTCTACATCCATTGGCGAGAATGACAGAAAAAGCTCAAAAAATTGTTAAGGAGAATAAAAACATAGAACTACGAGATAATACTATTAATATATATGTAGAATTATCAAGGTACAGAATGGTGATAGGTGACAACTCTACGGTTTTAGTGGAGGCTCTAGGGAATGGTAAAAAGGTGGGAAGAATTTGCTATGACGATATGATTCCCATCTATTATAATAATGAGGAAAAAGATGCGGAGTGGGAAATATCCGATATTGATTCATTTAAAAGATTTCTTGAATCACCTATTATAGATAATTTTGGGTTTAAATTATATTCACCTTTTAACTCTGCTTCTTTAGAAGAAGTCCTTAAACAATGAAACTAATTGCTTATAGATGATTTGAGGATAAGAAAACTGTAAACAATGGCAGAAAAAAGCATAAAAGATAAAACCATAAATGGAACATTCTGGAGCGCTGCCGATGCGTTCCTGGGGCAAGGCGTGATGTTTGTTGTCGGCCTTGTTTTGGCAAGATTGTTATCTCCAGATGAATATGGACTTATAGGAATAGTGCTCATATTCACCACGGTGATGCTGGGTGTGGTTGATAGCGGTTTTAGTAACTCGATTATACGCAAGCCTAAAGTGACCAATGATGACTACTGCACATTGTTCTATTTTAATCTGGCGGTCAGCATAGTTTTGTTTGCCTTATTATTTGTCGGAGCACCCTGGATAGCTGTTTTTTTTGAACGTTCACAGCTTGTAGCCCTCGTGAGGGTTATGGGGCTTGTACTCATAATACAGGCTCTTTCTATTGTCCAGAATACGATCCTAACAATTAAGATTGATTTTAAGACTAAAACAAAGGCATCACTTATTTCATCTGTAATCAGTGGTGTGGTTGGTATCGGGATGGCCTTCATGGGTTATGGTGTTTGGAGTCTGGTAGGTCAGCAACTGACAAGACAACTGCTCTACACGGCCTGTCTTTGGGTGTTCAATAAATGGAGACCAAAATTGAAATTCAGTATGGATAGTCTACGTTATATGTGGGGATTCGGATGGAAGCTTTTGTTGAGTGGGCTTTTAAACAATATTTGGGGTGAACTTAAAAAGGTTGTGGTATCGAAGTTCTATTCACCAGCTACTTTGGGACAGTACACAAAAGCTGGTGAGTACGCCAAAATATTTTCGAGTACTTTTACCTCTATTATTCAAAGAGTGACTTATCCGGCACTGGCACAGGTTCAGGATGATAAGAATAGATTAATGAGTGCATATAGAAAGGTAATTAAAACCACAATGTTTGTAACCGTAGTATGTATGTTCTTTGTCGGGGCAGTGTCCGAACCATTGATTTATTGTTTGATAGGGCCCCAGTGGCATATTGCAGCTACTTTTTTACCATTGATTTGTATATATAGGTCAATATACCCTCTTCAGGCTATAAACTTGAACATGCTTCAAGTACAAGCGAGAACGGGTATTTTCTTGTATCTTGAAATAATAAAGAAGATAGTGCTTATTATTCCTCTATTTGTTGGTGCATTTATAGGGATTTACTGGATGCTGGTATGCAGTATATTTACGAGTATCCTTTTCTTTTTCCTTAATAGTTATTATTCAGGCAAAGCTTTGGGATATACTTCATGGATGCAGCTAAAAGATATAGCACCTAGCTATGGTGTGGCCTTCTGTGTAGCCATTTCTGTATTTTTTATGAAATACCTGCCCATAAGCAATTGGTTTATTCTACCTGCACAGGTATTAGTAGGCGTAGTCGTGTTTCTTACTTTGTGTGAAGGAATCAAGCTGGAAGAATATGTTGAAGTCAAGCAATTATTGACATCATGCATAATGAAACTCAAGTGGAAGTGATGGAAAGGGGGAAGAAAAAATATGTCATTATGGCGGCCACATTATCCGGTATGGGTGGAGCGCAGATGTATATTCGTAGTAAAATGCTTTTTTTACGTAGTCACGGGTGGGACGTCGATATAATAGCTGCACAGAGTCAAAATGTAATAATACCGGAACTAAATGAATTCAAAAAGAATACATTCCCTGAACTACAATATAACAAATATTATTATGGTAGATGGATTCAGAAACAAGTAATGAATCAGCTTAAAACTATCATAATAAAAGATAACAAATATGAAGATATTGTTATAGAATCAACAATAATCACTCAAAGTACATGGGCAGAATCATTAGCTCGAATCGTTGGAGCAAGACATTTGGTCTATTTGCTTCAAGAGCATAATGTAGTAGTTAATCGCTATCTATGTGATTTTTTCATTTTCAAACATAGCCGCCATGAGTTAGCAGGTATCAAAGAAACTACTCTCATAGCAATGTTTCAACCATTTCATCCATTGAAGGAAGATGAATCATATCGTTTATCTGCGCATTGTACTAATGTTGAAGCAGATATAGAACATCCCCTGTTACATAGTATAGATAAGAAAAAATATGACTATGTAATAGGAGTCTTAAGCCGATTAGATAAGCCTTTCGTTTCATATGCATTAAACGATATCTATAATTATATAGATAAACAGAGAGAAAAACGTTTTTTGTTACTCTGGATTGGAGATGCGCCAGAAGGTAGTAAAATACCTGATAGAGTTAAAAATCTGTTTTCTCAAATACCAAATGTTGACGTAATTATCACAGGCTATCTATACCCAGTACCCACACGACTTTTGGGTTTATGTGATGTGTTTATTAGTTCAGCTGGTAGCAGTCATGTTTGCAGACGATCGGGAATTCCGACAATTTGCTACGATGGAAATGATTACAAACCTATAGGGGTATTAGGTCGTACGACGAATAATTCATTATTTCGTGACTCTAATGAGCCGCCCCAATCATTAGACAATCTGCTTTATCAAGTGTTGGTAGATAATAAATATGAGAAAATACCTCCTTCTTATCGAATAGGATTACCCGATTTTCAAAGTCATTTGGATTTTCTTGATTTAATGTCACGAGAGAAGGACTATTACAATACAGACGAAATCCATCTTGAAACGAGACGTGAAAAGAGAGTGGCTTTGGGTTTGAAAATATTTGGCCCAAATGGCTATACATGGCTTCACAAAATAAAAAATAGAATGTTTAATTGAATAATTATCACAATGTTTCCATATATATTAGTAGCTGTCTTCTTATTACTCCTTGCTGTCCGTTTCGATATAAATGGCGTCAAGAAGAATCGAAGTTTCTGGCTTTCCATTGCTACCTGGGTGTTGATATTGTTTTCTGGCTTGAGAAATGAGCTGGGTATAGATACTTATTCCTATGGTCTTGCCTATAATACGGCTCCATCTATATTTGATTTTGTTTCTGGCAATGTTGAATGGTTTGACTTTTCATCACAGCCGTTATGGTATCTTTTCACAAGTTTATGTAAGACTATAACCAGTAGTTTCCTTTTGATGCAAATGATAATAGCGTTTGTGTTCAACTTTCTGATGGTGCGATTTTTTAAATCCGTATCACATTATGTTTTTAGTTGTATATTATTATTTTTCTGTACAAAATGGTTCATATATAATTTTGAAGTATTGCGAGAGTCAATATGCGTAGCTTTATATTTAAATGCGATAGTAGAATATGGAAAGGATAAAAATATAAAACGTTTTCTTCTATTCGCCTTCCCTACTATATTTATTCACTGGTTTGCCCTAATTATGCTATTTGTATTTTTGATAGTCGTTACTATAGATTTGCGTTTTAGTTTGTTCATATCTGTATTACTTAGTTTAATGATTTTGATTGTCGATGTATCTACTTTTGAAATGTTAATGATGTTAACAGTTGAACAGTTAGACAGTTCTAGTGAGAAGTTAAACGGCTACTTGACAAAAATATATGAGGGTAGTTATAATATTTTCTTTTATATACAGTTGTTGGTTGTGGAAATCATCCCGCCACTCATTTTGTTGTGGAGGTATTTTAGAGACAGTAATATAAGTGAATTAGAGAGAAAACTTTTATGTTTTCTTCCTCTCTATTTAATCATAGGTGTTTCAACTTCAAAACTAGTTATAGCATATCGTTTGTTCAACTATATTTATCCTATTTATTTGGTTTTTGTTTTAAGAGCTTTATATGAATCATTTATTTTAAAAAATCGTTTAATAATTGCAAAACCCAAAAGAAGTAGTAGACTGTTATTTACGATATTATTGCTTTGTTTCTCATTCTCAGTTTTTTCAGATATAAGATCTTTTATTAAACCAGTAGCTTTGAGGCAGGAATATGGAAAGTATGACATTCGATACATCCCATATACAACTGTATTTCAAGAAAGTAATGAGGAAAGGACTATGTATTATGAATATTGGAGAAATTGGCATTAGTAAAAATGAAATTAATTATCTATGAAACCATCAATAAAGTTATCAATTATTGTTCCTGTCTATAATGTCGAACCATATATTGAACAGTGCATAAGTTCATTGCTTGTGCCAGGATGTGGCGATTATGAGGTGATTGTAGTGAACGATGGTACAAAAGATAGGAGTATTGAGATTATACGTGAGCGCGTACGGGATGAGCGTATTCGTATTCTTGAGAAGGATAATGGTGGATTATCGTCTGCTCGCAATTACGGAATTAAAGAAGCACGAGGAGAGTATATCTGGTGTTTTGATTCTGATGACTGGGCAGAGACAGATCTTATTCCGCAGGTGATTAATGAACTTGGAAGGGTTGATTTGTTGTATTTTTGTAGTTATTATAAGAATTTTGACAAGAACCACTCTCAACTATTAAAAACACTTAGTAATGATGCAAACACTGGACTGGAATTGGCATGTAAGGGTTTTTGGCATCCAACACAGTTCTATATAATGAAGAAACAGGTATTAATATCAAACAATCTCCATTATACAGAAGGAATACTTCATGAAGATTCGCTTTTTACACCAATCATGATAGTAAAATGCGAATCTGTAAAATGCTATAAAACACCTGTTTATCATCACAGACAGAGGGCTGGCTCTATAATGAATTCTCCAGTTTCAGCCAAACGTATATATGACCTTATTTTTGTTATTACAAACCTGTTGAATTTTGGTGAGACACTACCCCTGGATGTGAGGTACTGTTGGGGGCGATGTATAGCTCAACTAATAAACGAGGTTCTGATGTGCGCTCAAAGATGCAATGATAAAGAACCTATAGGTAAAGTTAAAGCGTTTTTAAATAGGAATCAAGATATATATAATTATTTAGTTCATGCAGGACGGAATAATATGATATTGGCCATATTGTCAAAACTTTTCTGGGGAAATCTATATGACACTTATAGTTTCCTCCATAGATTGAGATATAGACATCCTAAAGAATAGTGACTTGTGTCGTTGGTAATTATCAAGGAATATGTTAATTTGGGCGCTTTGTGGTAAATCATTTAACTTGTACCTATATGAGAGTGTATAGAAAAGCCATCAACAAACTACTCCGATTATTTGAACTCAAATTCATTCCGAACGAAAGAAGAGTCGTATACCTGACATTTGACGATGGGCCAGAGCCAGATATAACGGAATTTGTTCTTAGAGAACTTGATAAGTATGGTTTCAAGGCGACTTTTTTTTGCAGAGGGGATAATGCAGAAAAGTTCCCTGTTCTTTTGGCAAAGCTAATTGAGAGTGGTCATGCTATAGGAAATCATACATATAGTCATCTTCATGTTTATGATACTTCCTCTAATAGATATATAGAAGATGTTGAGCGTGCTGATGCTATACTACAAACAAATTTGTTTCGCCCCCCCTATGGAAGTTTAACATTTCGGACATGGTGGAAACTACACAATAGAAAAATAGTGTTCTGGACTCTAAATTCATGTGATTCAGACATGACAGTTTTCAATTATGAACGTTCTATTGAAAATCTAAAAAGTAACACTTACTCAGGTGTCATCGTATTATTTCATTTTTGTCATAAGCATGAGAATGAAACGAAATTATTGTTACCTCAGTATTTGAAATGGTTAGAAGAAAATGGTTACAAAAGTTTTATAATATCACAATAGAAATATGTCTAATATTTTTGTAAGAACAACAATTGCCCCTTATCGTATAGACATATACAATGCTCTACATGAGAGGCTTAATATGACAATGTGCTTTTATAATCGCATAGGAAAGGCTCAGAGATTTGATATGGATATGTTAGAATCTCTGTGCTCTTTTAAACCAAAATACTTGAGCGGAATCACATTAGGAAGTCATAACAGGAAAATATGTTTGGGGCTTTGGAAAATGTTAAGAAAAGAAAAACCTGAAATTGTAATAGTTCCAGAATTTCAGATATCAGCCATGCAAGTGTTGATTTACAGATGGCTAACACGTAGTAAATTCAAAGTGGTGAGCATGACAGACGATAGTTACGATATGATTACTAATAATAATGATTTTACAAAACTGCATGCGTTCCTTAGAAATAACATTGCCAAATATATAGATGATTTCATAGTAGTTACCCCCCAAGTAGAACAATGGTATAAAAAACGTTATGGTAAAGGAATATGGATGCCTATTATTTTGGATGAGAAAAAAACACTCAGATATTACGAGAGTTTGCTCCCCAAAAGTAGAGAGGTAGTACAACGATTTGGGTTAGAAGGAAAAAAGATTTTATTGTTTGTGGGGCGATTAGTTGCATTAAAAAATTTAACGAGAGTTATTGAGGCATATAATAAAACATTATGTGAAGCCACTCTTGTTATTGTTGGTGATGGGCCAGAACGATCCTTATTGGAGAATCGAGCAAGGATGTTAAAAAAGGAAATAATTTTCACGGGACGTTTTGATGGTGATGATTTATATCTATGGTATAATCTTGCGAGTTGTTTGATATTGGCCAGCTATCAGGAGGCTTTCGGAGCCGTGACTAATGAGGCTCTACTGTCTGGTTGTAGGGTTGTCGTTTCTGAACGGGCAGGGTCGTCATGTTTAGTTGATGATACAAATGGCGAGCTGATTGATCCAATGAATGAAGATGGAATCGCATCTGCAATTGACAGACAGATGGCTTTAGCAAAAGTTCCCGATTTAATTACTCCTCGCTGTAATCTGATGCCAGTATCTTTTGAAGAAAGAATTAGTAATTTGGTTTTTAAAATAAAAGAAAAGGTAAAATGATAATAGGTTATACAACAGGCGTATATGATATGTTTCATATAGGACACCTCAATATCCTTAAAAGAGCAAAGGAACAATGTGATTATTTAATAGTCGGCGTTTCAACAGATGAGTTGGTTCAACATGAGAAAAATAAGATACCAATTATCTCTTTTGAAGATCGTTGCAGGATTGTGGAAGCTATAAGATATGTTGATAAGGTTGTTCCTCAGTTTGACAAGAACAAGTTTGCAGCATGGGAGAAGTATCACTTTAATAAAATGTTCGTGGGATCTGATTGGAAGGGGACTGATGCCTGGAATAGATATGAAAAAGAGTTTGCTCCAGCAGGTGTGGAAATAATATATTTAGATCATACCGATGGGATTAGTTCAACATTGTTAAGAGAGATAATAAATAAAAATAGTTAATATGGCAAAGATTCAAACATCTCGCGGTCCGCTGGAATATAAATTTAAAATATTGTATCCTGGTATAAAGCGCATTGACAAGGGAAAGGCATTCGATAATCTCAAGTTACTAACAGATTATCTTAAAACCACTGATTTACGTTGGGGACCAGCCATTGGAACCTTACTTGGAATGGTAAGAGAACATGATTTTATTGATTGGGATGAGGATATTGATCTTTGGATTTTCGAGGAAGAGGAAGAGAAATTCAAGGATATGCTATGGGATATTATAGAATTAGGATTTGAAGTCGTAAGGTATTATAGGAGGGGACTTTATTCCATTATGAGAAACGGAGAGTATATAGATTTTGTGGTTATGAAAGATATAGGCGGGGGCGTTCGATATAATGGTGGTATGGCATTTGTTTTTGAAAAATATCTAACAGATACTATCTTGTTTGATTTTAAGGGTATTGAGGTGCCCATTCCTGCCGAGTATGATGATTATTTAACTTTCCGTTATGGAGATTGGCGGACTCCAGTCCAATATTGTGATTTTGAAATGAATTGGTTCCTCAAAAGTTGGCTAAAATTCCGTCTTTTTATGATGCGTTTTATGCCAGATAGGGTATATCATTGGTATCATAGAAAACTTCACAAAAAGGATTTTGAAAAGTTTAAAGAGCGTTGCAAGCTAAAAGGTATTATTGTGCCTAAAGAAGCTGTATTTTAATTGAATTTCATATGTATGAAGCACGTGTTAGTATATCTATGCAATAATGATGATTGAGCAGTTATAAAATAAAACATTGAAGGATTCAGTGCAATATTCATAGGAAAAACTCATAGTTGTACATACTATGGAAAGAAATTATAAGGGTATAGACATATTATAGTTTTTATGAATCAAAAAAGATATAGGATAGGAAAGGTTTACATTTCTGCAACCAATCCACAGGACGCAGAAGAACAAATAGCAAAGTCTGCATTAGATGGGGAAAAAGACTACATTTGTGTAAGTAATGCATACACAGTAGATGTCGCGAACAAGGACATTGCTTATCTAAAGGTTATGAATGAAGCATTTATGTGTTTGCCAGATGGTACTCCTTTACTTTGGATGGCTCGATTGTGGGGCTTAAAAAACGTACAGCGTACAGATGGGCCAGATCTTTTTGTTTCAATGTTAGATAAACCAGAGAGTGGAGTAAAGCATTTTCTTCTGGGCGATACAGAAGAAACACTATCTAGAATAAAAGTGTTGTTTCCTAATGCATGTATTGTAGGTACCTACTCACCTCCTTTTGTACCATTAGAAGAATATGATTTGAAGGGAATGGCAGAAATGGTGAATAATAGTGGTGCAAATGTTGTGTGGGTTTCATTGAAAGCTCCCAAACAGGATTTCTTTTCTAGAATGCTACTTCCATATCTGGATAAAGCAATTTGTATCGGAGTCGGAGCGGCCTTTAGATTCGCTCTTGGAGAATATAAGCAACCTCCTAAAATAGCACAAAAACTGGCATTGACAGGTTTCTTCTGGCGAAAAAACAGATGGCAACTATTTAAAGATTATTGTGCACGCTCAATTCTTTTATGTAAGTGGGGAGCGCAAATTATGTGGTGTAGAGTTTTTCAAAAGAAATAATAATTGTACCCCCAATGAAGTTTATTATAAAGAAAACAGTAGACCTGACCGACAAAGATTGGCAGGATCTTCAAAAATGTTTTGTCGAGGTATATGAAAAAGATCGTACACTGGTCGAAATGAAAAACCAGTATATGAATACCCCGATGGGAGGTTGTATACATTCCCTTTGCTATGATAATGACACAATAGTGGCTGCTCATACTGCCTTTCCATCTTATTATTGGGTCGGGGAGAAAAAGATAAAAGTATTCATCACGGGGGATACTATGGTTAAAAAAGGATATAGAGATGGTTCTGCTTATATAGACCTTATCTTGGGCCTTAACAAATACATGAAACAAGACGGGTTTGTTTTCTCTTTTGGTTTTCCCAATGAGAATGCTTATTACGTAGATAAAAAAGGAAAAATAGCAAAGAATATAGGGCGTTTAAATATATATGTTTTACCATATCGGATAGGTGGTATAAAGAAAGGTCTGTCAGTGTTGAATCCACTATCTAAGTGTTTGTGTTATATGTGGGTCGCATGTGGTAACTTATTCTCAAGGAGAGTACTAGCCCAATCACTGATTCATAAAGATGACGTGACGTATAATATGTCACGTTATAAAAGAATGGATGCAGATTACAATCATGTCTGTGTGGATGGTTCTGAGTTTTACTATAAAGTGAAAGAACAAGAAGGTATACGAACCGCGTTTCTTATTGATGTTATAGGGAAGACAGAACATTCTTTTTATACTGCAGTTAAATACATTATAGAAAAAGAAAAAAACAGTTTTGACTTATTGATGTATGTTGGCCATCTTCCTAAGGAGGTGAAAAAAATTGGCCTGCTCAGAGTGCCACGTAGGTTTGAGCCAAAACATTTCTATTTTACCGGGAAGATTATTGATAAGAATCAAGTTACGGATGATTTGATTTTTGACATAAGAAACTGGGACGTTAACCTTTCTGATTACGATGTAATATAATTAATTTAGTAATAATTTAATAAAATTTGTCATTATGGAATTAAACGAATTCATTGAGAATTTTGCAGACCAGTTTGATGAAACCGATCCTTCTGAAATCAAGGCTGACACTGTTTTTAAAGAACTGGATGAGTGGTCATCATTGGTAGCACTGAGTGTGATAGCTATGGTTGACGAAGAGTATGAAGTTACCATTAAGGGTGACGAAATTAGAAACTCTGAAACTGTAGAAGATTTATTTAACGCTATCAAAGCAAAAGCATAAGCCCATGTACAATCCCTATTCATTAGAAGGAAAGACTATACTGGTAACAGGAGCTTCCTCCGGAATTGGACGAGCAACGGCAATAGAGTGTTCCAAACTTGGAGCTAAAGTAATTGTGACCGCCCGTAATGCAGAGCGTCTGAAGGAAACCCTTGATGCTTTGGAAGGAGAAGGCCACCAAATGATATGTTTTGATTTGAATGAATCAGACAAACTGGATGAGTTTGTGGCTCAGCTTTCGGTTATACAGGGTTTGGTGAGCAATGCCGGAACAAACAAGATGAGTCCTGTAACCTTCATCAAAGAAGAGGATCTGAAAGAAGTGTATCAAGTGAACACCTTCTCGCCAATTCTTCTTCTCAGGATGCTCCTTAAAAAGAAGAAACTTGAGAAAGAGTCTTCTGTAGTGTTTACAAGCTCGCTATCAGGCATTGGTACCGTAGGAACTGGTAATGGCGTATATGCATCAAGTAAAGGCGCCTTGAGCATGTTTGTGAAGGTGGCTGCACTGGAATTAGCTAATAAGAAGATTCGCGTGAATGCTGTATGTCCTGGAATGATACAGACCCAAATGATTCAAGAGGGAGCTGTTTCAGAACAACTTGCTGAAGGATTAGCAGATTATCCTCTAGGGCGTTATGGAGAACCTAAGGATGTGGCATTCGCTATCATCTATCTGCTGTCTGGCGCATCCTGCTGGGTGACCGGAACTAACATGGTGATAGATGGAGGTTTGACTATCAGATAAAATTAATAATTATGGCACAGATAAAATTAAGCAATGTAAGAATAAAAGGAATGGCGGCTTGTGCGCCTTCTAAGGTTGAGGAGAACAGCGAGTATCCTTACTTTGATGAAAACGAATATGAAAATATCATCCCTAGTATAGGTGTTGAGCGTAGGCATGTGGCCAAAGAAGGGCAGACCTGTGCGGACTTTTGCCAAAGGGCAGCAGAGAAACTGATGGAAGAATTAGGATGGGAACGTGAATCGATTGAACTCTTGATTTTTGGTTCTCCTTCCAAGGACTATATCCAGCCGGACACTGCCTGTGTTCTGCAAGGGAAACTCAATCTGCCCGAATCCTGCATGGCATTTGATATGACACTTGGTTGCACCGGTTGGACATACGCCATGGCAAATGCTTGCTCCCTGATGCAGACAGGGTTCATCAAGCGGGCTTTGGTGTTGAACGGTATCATGGGTTCACAAGAAGCTTGCTATTATGATAAAACAGGCTACCCTTTGTTCAGTGACGTGGGTACAGTCACGGCACTTGAGTATGACCTGACTGCAGCGCCTATTTACGGTGTGCTGGGAACCATTGGCAAGGATTATGAAGCCATTATAGTTCCTGATGGAGGCCGCAGAAGCCCTGTGACAGAGGAGAGTCTGAAACTGGTAGAGTATGAAAAGAACGTGAAGCGAAACCGCTTGCACACCTTTATGAAAGGCATGGATGTTTTCTCATTTGCTCTAAAGACAGCCCCCAAATGTACGGAAGCCGTACTTGAATTCGCCGGCAAGACCAAGGATGATGTGGATAATTACTTCTTCCATCAGGCAAATTTCTATATGGTAAAGAAAATCATCAAGAAACTGAAGATTGACCCCGAAAAAGCCCCGATATCCATGCGTGATTTCGGTAACACCGGTGCTTGTAGCATACCGTTCACCATGGTTAATCACAGGGCAGAGCAGTTGAGAAACGGGAAATATCTCAACGTGGGAACATCCTACGGTGTCGGCCTTTCCTGGGGTAGTCTTTGCTTTGAAACGGAAAACATGATTATTCCTGAATTGCAAATATACGATTAATATGAGAAGTCAATTAGCAGATTTATTTTACAAAAACGCAGCAGAGATGCCTCAGAAGCAGGCTATCTGGTGCGATGGAAAAACTGCCACCTATAGCGAAATGGCAGACCTCGTGAGCCGCTATTCCAACTTCCTCGTATCGAAGGGGGTTCAGTATGGCGACCACGTGGCCATCCCGATGAATAACAGCATTGAATCAGTTGCCCTGTTCTTTACGGCAGCAGATTTGGGTGTTTGTCTGGTGCCGCTGAACCCGACATTGCCACTGGATTCCATTAAGGTGGCTATGCAATCCGGTGATATGAAACACCTGATTGCGCGTAAATCATTCCTCTCAGATTGTGCAAAGAAAGGTGGTGTATATGTGCCGGGAATCACCATCTGCCTGGATGGCGAGTTTGAAGGTGCATTTCCTTTTAGTGAAGTGGCTACAATGCCAACCACACGTCCCGCCTGTGAACATATCAAGGGTAACGAGAGCCTGATTCTGACTATGACTTCTGGTTCTACTGGAACGCCAAAGCCTATAGATATTAGTCAGCAGAACAAGGTGGACCGTTCTTTGGCTCATATCAGAGTTTATGGGCTGATCAAAGAAGATCGGATTCTGGCAGCCACTCCGTTGTATCACTCTTTGGCTGAGCGTTTGGTCATCCTACCTCTGATTCTGGGTGCAACATCCATTCTCTTGCCTCGCTTTACACCAGCCATTTGGTTAAAGTGTGCTGAAGAGCAGAAACCCACCTTCACCATTGCAGTCTCTGCCCAGTTGGCTCAGATACTGGAGCTCATCAAACAGACCGAGGCACAGGGAATAGATAGTTTCAGAAGTATAGTGTCTTCTTCTGCCCTTTTGGAAGAAAAAGTGAAGATAGAACTTATTGACAGGCTTCAGTGCGAGTTCCATGAGATGTATGGAACTTCGGAGACGTCTACAGCCACGGATATCTGCTTCCAGGCAGCCCGCAACAAGCAAAAAAGTGTGGGACTTCCCTTTGACGAAGCGGAGATAAGAATCCTGCGTGACGACGAAGACACTGAATGTGCTGTGGGCGAGGTGGGAGAAATAGCAGTCAAATCGAAGTTGACTTGCAAGGGCTACTATAAGCTGAAAAACATGATGGATATGGCTACAACCAACGGATTCTTCCGTACAGGTGATTTGGGCTATGTAGATGAGGACGGATACCTGTACTTTGCCGGCCGCAAGAAGGAATTAATCATTACTGGAGCCATTAATGTGTATCCTAATGACGTGGATGCTGTGGTAAAGCAGCTGACCGCAGTGGAGGATTGCGCCGCTTTCTCTTATCCCGATGAGCGGTTGGGAGAAGTGGTCGCCTTGGCTATTGTGGTGAAAGAAGACTGCGAACTGAATGAAAGGACTGTTAAGATGTATTGTGCTAGAAATCTTGCTGACTTCCAGCAGCCGCATAAGATTTTCTTTGTAGATATGCTGCCCAAGAATGCCATGGGCAAACTACAGCGTAACCGCATCTTGAGTCATATTAAGACAATGGGATTAGATTAATTAATAAGAACATATGACTATGACGGATATTAAAGAGTTTGTGACTGAGTACATCCAACGTGAATACACAGTTCCTGAAGAAGTTGATATAATGACGCTCAATTATGTTGAGGGTGGATATATTGATTCAATGGCATTCATTCAGTTCATTTCTACCATTGAAGATGAGTATGACATTGAATTCGAGGTAGAGGATATTGACAATCCTGAACTGAGGATTGTGGGAAAACTGATTGAATTTATCAAATCTAAAATTGACGAACAGAAGTAGGACCTCATGAGAAATATTGAAGGAATAAAGATCGTAGATGCCACCGTCCGCGACGGGGGATTGGTGAACGACTTTTTCTTTACGGACGAGTTTGTGAAGAAGGTCTATGAGACCAATGTGGCTGCCGGTGTCGACTATATGGAGTTTGGCTACCGTGCAGACAAAAAGATGTTTGACCCCAGCAAGTTTGGAAAGTGGAAATTTGCTTCTGACGATGATATTTACAGCATCGTTGGCGACAACCCCACAGGACTGAAGCTTTGTGCAATGGCAGACGTTGGGCGTTGTGATTTCAAGAATGACATTCGTAAAAAGTCGGATAGTCCTCTAAGTCTAATTAGGGTGGCTACTTATATTGAGACCATCCCGGAAGCAGTGGAAATGATTGAATTTGCCGCCAGTCAGGGTTATGAGGTGACTTGCAACCTAATGGCTATCTCAAAATGCACGATGATGCAATTGACAAAGGCCTTGGAAGTACTGGCTCAAAGTCCTGCGATGGGTGTGTATATTGTTGATAGCTATGGTGCTCTCTACCCCAATGAGATACGCAAGCTGACTAAACTTTTTTATAATAACCTTTCGCCCTACGGTAAGTTGACGGGTATCCATGCCCATAACAATCAGCAGTGTGCCTTTGCCAATACCATAGAGGCACATGACCTGAATGCCAAAATGCTGGACGGTACATATTATGGTATGGGCCGGGGTGCTGGTAACTGCCACCTAGAAGCATTGTTAGGCTATTTTAATGGCAAGAAATACCATGTGGAACCCATCCTTTCGCTTGTGGGAAGTGATATGCTGGCTCTTAAAGAACAGGAACCCACGTGGGGCTATAACACGTCGTATTTGATTACCGGACTGGCCAACGCCCATCCGCGTGATGCCATTGCTGCTACCAAAAAGAAGGATACAGACTTTGTTGAGCAGTTTAAGTTCCAATTCTATAAGTAAGCGTGAAGAGAATCACAATCAATACATCAAAAACTTATGATGTACTGCAAGGCCGCGGCTTGATAAGGCAGTTACCTGAACTTCTTAGGCCTGTTTACAGGGGGAAGAAGATAGGTATCATTACCGATGATATTGTAGAAGGACTTTATGCCAATAACGTTGCCCAAGAATTGGCTGCAGCAGGCTACTTTGTGAAAATCTTTGTGTTTCCACATGGGGAAGTTTCAAAGCATATCGGTACGTTATCCGACATACTGGAGTATTTTGCTCAAAACCACTTTACGCGCAAAGATTTATTCCTTTCCATAGGTGGTGGCGTGGTAGGTGACATAACTGGCCTGGCTGCGGCACTCTATATGCGAGGCATTCAGTTTATTCAAGTGCCAACCACTCTGCTCTCAATAGTGGATGCCTCTGTGGGTGGTAAAACTGCAGTTGATTTGGAAGCCGGAAAGAATCTAATTGGTGCCTTTTGGCAACCTAGTATGGTGATAGCAGATTCTCAGATAATAGCCAATTTACCAGAAGATATCTTTTCGGAAGGCATGGCAGAGGTTATTAAAAGCGATTTGATAGCTGATGCAGGAATAATCAAATGGATTCTAAACGGAGCGGTGAAAGATTATTTGGATGAAGTTATAGAAAGTTGTATCCAGATGAAACGTTCCGTTGTGGAGCAAGACGAGTTTGAAACCAAGGGGCTGAGGAAAGTTCTTAATATGGGACATACCGTTGCGCACGCCATAGAGAGACTCTCTGATTACAGAGTATCTCATGGTGTGGCAGTAGCAACCGGTCTTGTATGGGAAGCTAAGATTGCGCAATATCAGAGCATATGTAATCAGTCTTTGGTTGATGAAATCAGTGAGGCTGTCGATTGCTACGGTCTGTATTATGATGTACCGTACTCTGTAGTTGACATGGTTGATGCCATGAGAAGTGACAAAAAGAATGAAGACCAGAATATCGACTTTGTTTTCCCCATAACATATGGGAAATGGGTTGAGAAGAAACTGGATCAAAGAGAACTAATCGAGATTATTAATTCAATAAATATTTGAACATGGATAAAGTAACCATTGGAATGGCTGGTGCAGGCCGTGCAACCGAATTGCATATCCTAGCTCTTAAACGCTTCTCTGGCGTGCCCGTTAGATTAAAAACCATTGTCGCAAGAAGAAAGGAACAGCTTGAAGAAGCTCAAAGAATTTACGGTTTTGAGCAGATTTCATACAGTTTTGATGATATGATCAATGACCCGGAGATAGATGTCATTGATATATGTACGCCGCCATACGCCCATGAAGAAATGATTGAGAAGGCTATGTTGGCAGGGAAACACGTGATTTGTGAGAAACCCTTGACTGGCTATTTTGGGACACCCGGTGATGAAGAACCTATTGGCGACAAGGTTTCGAAGCGCGTTATGTATCTGAAAATGCTGGAACAAATCCGCTATCTGCGTACCGTCATCAAGAAGACTGGCAAGAAGTTTATGTACGCAGAGAACTTCGTGTATGCCCCAGCCATCAGGAAGACGGCAGAAATCGTTAAAGCTAAGAAGAGCCGTATCCTCTTTATGAAAGGTGAAGAGAGCCTGAAGGGTTCAAGTTCGCCCGTGGCGGGTGAGTGGAGTAAAACAGGGGGGGGTACGATGATCCGTACAGGAGCGCATCCACTTTCCGCAATTCTATGGCTTAAGCAACAGGAGGCGCAAGCACGTGGAGTGGAGATTAAAGTTAAGAGTGTGCTGGGTGTGATGGACAGAATCACTCCTCAATTGGATGAATATGAACACCGTCATATTGCAGCCAGACCGCACGATGTTGAGGACTTTGGCACCATTATCCTTGATTTTACAGATGGGACCAAGGCTGTGGTGATTGCTACAGATACTTTGTTGGGTGGTAGTAAGAACTATGTAGAGTTGTACTGCAACGATGCGGCCATCAACTGCAATTTGACCATGTCGAATCTGATGAGTACATACTTTTTGGACGAGGACAATCTGGATAATGTTTATATCTCAGAGATGCTTCCTTCTAAGACTGGCTGGAACAATCCGTTCTTGGAGGATGAGATTATCAGAGGTTATACTGACGAGATGCGAGACTTTATGGAGTGTGTGTATTATGACCGTGAGCCGTTGTCTGGATTTTCTTTGGCATACGATACCATCAAGATTATCTACGCGGCCTATATGTCAGCAGAATTAGGCAACAAGGTGGAACTTAACGCTTTCTAAAATCACTATGGATTTCCTAAAAAAACTGCCCAAGCCCGAAGAACTTGCCAAGGTGTATCCTTTGAGCAAGTCTATGACAAAAAAGAAGCAACAACACGACAAGGAGATGAAGAAGATCTTCTCCGGCGAGTCGAAGAGGTTTCTTTTGAATATAGGTCCCTGCTCTGCAGACCGCATGGATGCTGTGTTGGAATATACCACGCGGCTGAGTGAGATACAGAAAGAAATAGCAGACAATATTCTGATTGTTCCACGTGTGTATACTGGTAAACCCCGTACTATAGGAAAGGGCTATATGGGTATGATTCATCAGCCATATATAGGACAAGGAGAAGATTTGGCTTTGGGGGTTGCTGCGGTAAGAAATGTGCACCGACAAGTGGTTGAAGAAACAGGATTATTTCCTTCAGATGAGTTACTTTATCCAGAAACCATCCAATACCTTGCTGATCTGTTAGGGTATGCTGTGATTGGCGCAAGATCTGTTGAGAACCAGCAACATAGATTGGTTGCCAGTGGGTTGAATATACCAGTTGGAATGAAGAATCCGATAAGCGGCAGTATAAATGTAATGCTAAATGCAATAGAGACAGCACAACATCCTCATCATTTTATTTTCAGTGGATGGGAAGTAATATCTAAAGGTAACGAATTTGCACATGGTGTACTTCGTGGTTTTTTAAAAGAAGGGGGTGTGGCCACACGAAACTGTGATTATGGGCACTTGTCAGAGATATGTGATCGTTTTGCCAATCGAAATGTAGAAAATCCGTCAGTTGTTGTAGACTGCAATCACAGCAACTCTGACAAACAGTATTTGCGTCAGATAGACAATGCCATGGAGGTGTTGGATTTGATGAAAGAGCATGAGCCTATTAGAAAACTGGTTAAAGGCCTGATGATAGAGAGCTATCTGGAGGACGGAAACCAGTCTGTGGATGGAGGTGTATATGGAAAGTCTGTGACCGATCCTTGTTTGGGTTGGGAAAAGACGAAACAATTGATTTACGATATTAACGAAAAGTTGGAGGGACTGAAATGAGTGAGAGACCAAAGAGTATACTCTGTTTTGACAATTATCCCGAAGCAAAGATGGCATTGGGGAAAGTGAATTACCCTGCCATTTTAAAGCCTTACGGATGTGAGAATCCGGAGTATTTCTTTGAAGCGGCGGATTATGGTAAGGCTGTGAATATGCTCTATGATGCTTTTGAGCTTTCACGGAATGGCTGGGTGGCAATAGAATCTTATTGAGACATGCATCTCTACTTGACACAGGGGTGGGAGGTTTATAGGTTCCCGTTCGAGTTGGTTGATGAGAATATGTACTTTATTCCTTCTGGGGATACTGGCATTGTCATAGATCCGAATGAGAATAATGAATTATTGGAGGCTTTTAAGCAGCATGGGACAAATAGAATAACTGTTCTCCTCACTCATGAGCACTACGACCATACTACGGGTGTTGAGTGGCTGAAGTCGAAGATAGAGAGTAAGCTGGTCTGCCATAAGGCTTGTGCTGAGGCAATCTCTACAGAAAAAGGGAACAATCCTAAGACATTGGGGTATATTCTGACGCTGAGAGATGCAGCGGATGGAGGGCATAGAAGAGACGATTACCTTGCAACAGCAAAACGTTATGTGCTCCAAGCGGATGAGACCTTTGATAATGAGTGTGTGGTTGTTGTTGGTAAGATCAAGATGAAATGCCGTCCTGCACCTGGTCACAGTCAGGGGAGTGTGTTGCTGTTCTTAGGAGAAAGTATGTTTTCTGGTGATTCTTTGATTCAGCATACACCAACTATCGTCCACCTTCCTGGAAGTGACAGAAAGAAATATAAACAAGAGACAAAACCCTATCTTCAATCCTTAAAGAAAAACATGGTGGTCTTCCCCGGACATGGTGAACCATTCAGAATATGTGAGGCAGAATATCTGTATTAATATGAGAAAATAGAAGAATATTACTAATTATATCTTGTTTGCAATAGGGGCGTTGTACTTAATTGCATTACGCATATTTTGATTTTGAATTATATGTATTTAATTGTAAAGAGGTGCTTTGATTTTTTCTGTGCGTTGTTAGCAATAACGGTATTGTCACCAGTTTTTCTTTTGACGGCAGTGGGGATATTAGTAAGTGATTGGGGACCGATTTTCTATAAGGCTAACCGCATAGGAAAAGGAAATAATCCTTTTAGGATGTATAAATTCCGTTCTATGCGGGTGCTGAGAGCCCCCAAGAAGGGTGCGGAAGTAAGCCTGAGACCTGACGAAGACCGTATTTTCCCATTTGGACACTTTATACGAAAGACGAAGATTGATGAGCTGCCGCAGCTGATCAACATCTTGAATGGTACGATGTCAATCATTGGCCCACGGCCCGTAGCTGAGGATCAGTTTGACATGTTCCGCTTCGGGAAATGGAATGAGGCAGCAAAAGTACCAGTAGGACTGAGTGGCCCTGCAGCATTGTACGACTACATCTATGGTGACCAGATAACAGACGAGAATGAGTATATGGAAAAAGTATATCCTACTCGCAGAGAATTGGAATATACGTATGTTCAAAAAGCAGGTATCTTCTATGATTTGAAGATGATAATATATACAGTCATCTGCATCTGCTACGCTCTCGTCGGTAAGGAGTGCTCTTGGATTCTCCGCGAACTGGTTGAGGATGCGAGAGCTACGATGGACGATAACGTTAACGCTAACCTTAACTTGTTTTAACTTAAACCATTACGATAACTGATATGGAGGAGAAACCGAAAAAGGCAAGGAACTTCCGTAACTATAAGGTGTGGCAAGATGCTGTTGACTATGCTACAATGGTGTATAAGGTAACAGCAGAAATGCCTTGGTTTGAGAAAAAGGGACTCTGCGACCAGTTACAAAGAGCGGTCGTTTCCATTAGCAGTAACATCGCAGAAGGGGCAGCAAAGCCATCAGATGTTGAATTCGCTCATTTCTTAGATACCGCATTAGGTTCTGCTTTTGAGGTTGAAACTCAGTTGCAAATAGCAAAAAATGTAGGGTATATCCGGTCAGAGACCGATAACCATAATAACGGTAACGATAACGTTAACAATGGTATTACGTATGAGGAATTGTTGAGTGAGCTTCAGGATATTGAGAAACAGTTAAATGGTTTAATTAATAACATTCGAAATAGTTAACGTCAGCGTTAACGTAAAGGTTGAAATAAATAATGAACATATTAGTAACAGGTTCCGCTGGGATGATTGGCGGATATGTAGTGAAGGGCCTGATAGAGAAGGGGCATAAGGTGATAGGTGTTGACCGTAGAACTTATGATGTTCAGCTACAGGGCCTAACGCAGATTGTGCTGGACTTGTCATCGAAAGAGGCGGTGATGCAGTTGTTTGATGACAAAAAGATTGACCGTGCTATCCATCTGGCTGCATTAGCCCATACAGTAGGCGTGAAGGATACTTCTTGGGAGGCATTCAAGAAGGTGAATGTGGATTGTGCAGAGAATCTGTTTGAGGCTTGTGCTAAGCGTAATATTCCCGTTCTCTTTATCAGTACCGTTGACGCCATCGGTATGGTAAAGGGACTGATTACTCCGGAAACAGAATTGAACCCCATTTCAAACTATGGTAAGAGCAAAGCCTTGGCTGAAGGCCGGTTAAAAGAGATTTGCAAAGTCTGGAACATCTACAGGTTCTCACCCGTATATACGGAGGATGTTAAACGTGACATCCAAAAGCGGTATTACCTGAAGTATCCAGACTGGGCCTATCTAATTGGTGGTGGTCAACAGTTTGAGGTGCTGAACGTACGGAAAGCAGTTTCATCTATGGTTGATTGGGTTGATATGCCGGTAGATAACACAATTCATATTATCAAAGATGAGGAATTGTTAGACAGCGCCAAGGTGATAGCAGAAGAGAAAGTTGAAGGGAGAGCTAAGCACATCCTACGCATTCCTCGCTGGATGGTAGTATGTGGATACTACGTCATCAAACTTGTGTTTGGTAAAAGCAATAAGACGTATTTGGTCTTCAAGGCGTTGTGGCCGTTCAGGACGGAGTAATAACGATGACGATAACCTTAACGTTAACGTTGACTATAACGATTGAAAGGGTTGTAGGGCTGTAGAACAGAGGGCTGTAGGGTGTAGATCTGATAATAAGGATGTTTTTAGATAACAATCAAAAGGTATTCTTTGAGCTACTCAGAGCTGGGCTATGGAGTGACGGAAGTACGGGACTCCAAATTGACGGTACACCGGAATGGGATGAAGTGTATCTGTTGGCACAAGAGCAATCAGTTCAAGGTCTTGTTCTGCAGGGCCTTGAATGCTTTATGGAGCAGGGGATTATTAGTAAAGCTGATATTCCTCAGGAACTGTTACTGCAGTGGATAGGTGAGATCCGGATGATAGAACAGCGGAACCAGGTCATGAATGAGTTCGTGGCAGGATTGATAGAAAGGGTGCGTAAGGAAGATGTTTATGCAATTCTCGTGAAAGGACAAGGAATAGCTCCGTGTTATGAAAAACCGCTGTGGAGATTATCAGGGGATGTGGATCTTCTACTGAGTTCAGATAATTACGAGAAAGCAAAGAAGGTTTTACTGCCGTTGGCAATAGAAGTTGATACTGAATATGAATCGCTTAAACATTTGGGAATGACTATGAAGGGCGGCTTTGTTGTGGAGCTACACGGGATGTTGCATAGTCGACTTTCTAAACGTATTGATAGAGTGATTGACGATGCTCAGAAGGATTGCTTCTTTGCGGGTCATGTCAGATCTGAGGAGTTTAAGAGTTCCAAGGGCTCAAGGGTTCAGGTGTTCTTGCCTTCGACAGACAATGATGTAATTATAGTTTTTACGCATATCCTTAAGCATTTCTATATTGAGGGCATTGGTTTGAGACAGATTTGTGATTGGTGTAGATTGTTGTGGACTTATCGGGAGTCACTGAATCACGGATTATTGGAGTCACGAATAAAGGAGGCGGGACTGATGACGGAATGGAAGGCTTTTGCTGCACTTGCAGTTGAATTTCTGGGAATGCCCATAGAGGCGATGCCACTCTATCATTCAGATGCTCAAGGGGTTCAAGAGTTTAAGAAGTTCAAAAGGAAGGCAGAGAGGATATTGGAGTTTGTGATAGAGTGTGGGAACTTTGGGCATAACCGTCAGGCTGCTACAGGAAAGATTAGTTCTGCCTGGCATAAGACAACGGACTTCATACGTCATGCAAAGTTGTTCCCGTTGGATTCAATAAAGTTCTACGGTCATTTTGTGATAGACGGAGTGGTGGTTGCTAAGAAAAACAAAATGTATAAAAGATCAAAAGTATAGAATACGGTTTAAATTTGATCTTCTTTTGATAACAATGTTTGCAGGAATAGTTAACATAACAAAGACAAAGAGGTTCTTCTTAACCTTATTCTTGATTTGTTTTAATGTACTCTATATTAAAGCCCAAGAGTATAATGGGACAACCGGGCTGCTTCATGTACCGAGTGCAGAGACAGATTCTGCTGGTACATTCCGTGGAGCGGGTATGTTTCTTGGTGAGAGATTTCTTCCATCAAAGTTTCCTTCCGGCTATAATACATTCGGATATGTCGTAGGCTTTACTGCATGGACATGGCTTGAAATGTCATATGCAGCCTCTCTATTACGTTATGAGGTGGATGGTAAGTTGGGATTTCACAATGAGGACAGGCGGTTGAATGTGAAATTTCGACCGCTGAAAGAGGGGAAATGGTGGCCTGCTGTTGCAATAGGTTGGGATGACATCAATCCAAGGGGATTCAGTGAAAAGAACGGTTATTTTCAAAATCTGTATTTGGTAGCAAGTAAACATTTTGATATCAAGGGCTTCGAGTTGGGGGCACATTTGGCATACCGCTATTATCCATCAGATAAGAATCGCGATAGGCGAGGGGTAGCGGGAGGAGTGACATTCGTGCCTCGTCTAGGTGAATCGCTACAAGGTCCGAGAGCCTGGCTACAACGCCCGCGCTTCATCGTGGAATGGGATGGAATAGGAGTGAATGTCGGTGCTGATGTCCTCCTCTGGCGCCACCTCTTCATCCAGGCCGCCCTCATCCATGGCCAGGGATTCACCGGTGGTCTCGCCTATCACTACACCATAAAATTCTAAACCATCTCAACAGTGAGTGGAGAGTTTAAGAAGTTTAAGAATAGTAGACATGGCGACGTGGTGCAAGAGGTCTTTGACAAAGCATACGAAGATCCATACTATTTGAACTCAGGGAATTTCAATTTCCTTAGTGACCGAGCTACGGACTATTTAAAAAGGTTGTGGCTTGGTAACTATGCTCAACCGGAAGAGATTGAAAAACGCCCCTTAGCGAAATTTATGCAGGATATGTGGAGGCAGGCGAAAGGGAAGTAATGAGTAATATGATGATGGGATTTCAAGAACAACTGCCGCAGAGCCAAAAGCGACAGTTGTTGATTGGAACCATATCGTACGGCAATACGATTAGTTTATGAATCTCGAAACTTAGAAACTGTGTGGTTTGTTGTCAACGCGGCTCCAGGCATAAGCTCTGACCTCGCTGACAATAATCCCATCATCACTATCTATGAATTGCTTAAGGTGATCTCTGACTGATTCACAATCGGTATTGTCATTCAGTTTTAAGGACCAAAGAGACTCCAAGACTCTTATACCATGCAAGCGGTTAAGTTCGTCGTATAGAGTCTGATAATCTCTATCACCTCTCAAATCATAGTCTACGAAGAAAATTTTCATAGTTGACTAAAGATTAGATTGTTAGACATGCGAATTCTCCTTTCTGACAGAGCGGAACTCTGCTATCTTTTGGTTAACAGGAAAAGATTGAGTAGTATCCTGTCACATCCTTTATGGGGTACTGGCAAGTGAGTGCCTCTTGACTCTAAAGGTTTGTTTGCAAATAGCGTGCCGAATATTGAAAACGTATTAACGAAATCAAATTTTTGTCAAAATGGCAGAGGGATTGCGATAACATTGCAACATACAGATACAAGTAATAATAACGAAAGCTAAGAATATATGAAATACTTAATTGTGGTAGCTCATCCTGATGATGAAGTTTTGGGATGTGGCGCTTCCATTTACAAGTGGACCAAGCAGGGTGATGTGGTGGACGTGTGCATCATGAGCGCGGAGGCAAAGGCCAGGGCGTTCCGTCCTGACGATAAGGAGTTGGACGATGATACGCACGCGGCACTGGAGTTCCTGGGTGTGAACAAGGAGTATGAGGGTAAGTTCCCGAATATCGAGATGAACACGGTACCGCACCTACAGCTGGTGCAGCATATCGAGAAGGCTATCATGGAATCTGAGCCGGACATCATCATCACACATCACCCTGCAGATACCAATAACGATCATCTGCAGACCTCGATGGCCTGTCAGGAGGCCATTCGTCTGTTCCAGCGCAGGCCGGAGGTGAAACCCATACAGGAATTCTGGTACATGGAAGTGCCCAGCTGCACAGAATGGGCATTGAACACGGCCATGAACCGTTTCCAACCCAACACATGGGTGGAAGTAGGTAAAGAGGGAGTGGAGGCCAAGGTGAAGGCGCTGGGGATGTATCGTGGCGTGATGAGACCATATCCGCATCCGCGCAGTGCTGAGGCCATTGAGGGCTTTGCGGCTTACAGAGGATGCCAGGCGGGGTGTGTTTATGCGGAGGCGTTCGAGGTGGTGTTGCGCAGATATTGATTATGAAGATTACACAAGCGATACTGGATAAGCTGACTGAGGAGGCAAAGGCATCGCCTCGGTTGCGGATGAATCTGGATCTGAGGAATAGTTCAGATGACCAGTCTCAGCGAATGTTGAATGCTATTGAGCCGGGAAGTCCAATGCCTATTCATCGGCATAGATCCACCTCCGAGACGGTAGTATGCCTAAGAGGTAGGTTAGTGTGGGAGTTCTATGATGAACTGGAGCGTCGCTGCACTGAGGCAATAGAACTGAGTCCGGGTGGACAGGTAGTAGCTTTGAACGTGCCGGCAGGGCAATGGCATACAGTTAGAGCTATGGAGTCAGGTTCGGTGATACTGGAGATGAAGAATGGGGCTTATGAGCCTATTGGTCCTGAAGATATACTTGCTTTATGATTACGGTGGTTGACAGATTGCGGGAGTTTATGGAGAACGAGGCACGGAGTTGTTCTATGGACTATGGGTGCGTGACGGCGGTTTATGTTTATAGGATGTGGGGCGGACAGGTGGCTCTTGATGAGATAGCGGCAGGTTTGAAGAAGATACAGAATGGTTGTAGATAAGATTATACTGGATATGTTGACAGCCCAAGCCAAGGCCTCGCCTCGTCTACGGATGAATCTGGATTTGCGTAATTCGGCTGAAGATGGCTCTCCGAGAGTATGCTGGGAGGCGTAGGCACCTCCAACTTTCACGTTGAGTTGGTTACAACGATAACCTGAAGAGATGATGATTGGCTTGCCAACGAAGGAGCGGAGTGGTTCAAGGACTTCCTTACACAACTGTTGGAGGACAGGTACATACTGTGATGGTACACTGTTGTTGATGTGATACTTCTCTGCAGTAGCAGAGCGTTCAAACTCTTGAAGGGTGAAATGTTCTGTAAGTTTCATAATGATAAATAATTTATTGTACACATAAAATCACTTGGTTTCCTCTGGATATTGACTTCCTGATACGTTCGTATAAGGCGTCAAATACAGACTTAGGGTGGAGGAGGCAATTGAGGCAGTAATACTGACCTACGAGGATGCTACCATCCAGACGGTTGTGAACGGCATTGCCGGGTTTTAGCATTGGACACCAGCACGGTAGCGTTGAGTTCATACAAACGAACTTTAGCTTCGGGCAGAGGTCGCAGGGTGGTGAAGGATTCAAGCACGGCATTTTGCGGGAATATTATAATTAATGGATAAGGTGTAACCAATATTAAAATAAAGGGCTATGGATATAGAGTACTTGAAACTGATTAAGATTGACCACGAGAATAATACAGTAAGTGAAGAGAATCTTGCAAAACTGGTCAATATCAAAGACTATGTAATGGCTATCGTAAAGCAAATTACAGATAATAAAGGAGACCGCCGTTACAAGTTTAAGGAAACGGAATTTACGATGAAGACGTTGGTCGACAAAGTCGTAATGGATGTCGATAGAGACGCGCAAGTCCTTGATATGGCCAAGCGGTTGTTGGAGAAGGAGAACGCTAAGCAAAAGCAGATAGGCGGGCTAACAGAGATTCAGAAAGGAGTAATGTTGGTGGCTTTCTGCAAGATGACTTCGACAGAATATAAAGTGATTATATGTAAGGCTGACTATTCTGAATATATAGAAGAGGTTTCAGGTGAAAAGAAGAGGGGACTTGATATAAAAAGAAAGATTTTCAAGTCGTTTGCAGCCAATGTCACTATGAAGGCAGGTTCTTTTGACTACGGGGACATAGTGACATATGATGTAAACACCAAAAGGGCCGTTTATTGGTATGATGAGTTCCTAGATTTATACGAACTGTTAAGTGATGAAAGAAACACTGAGAAGGCTTGGTACGCAATTAAAGCAAAGATTTTGACCCCGATATACAAAAATCACAAGAAAGATTACCTGATCCTAAGAAACCGTACCTTAGGCTACATGCGTAGCGAAGGTGAATTCTCAATTGAAGAATATGCAGACAAGATATTAGCGGCATACCAACCGATAGATCCGAAGCTTAAAATGGATGAGCTAGCCAATGCAGCAAGAGCACTTCCGGAAAAGCAGGGGTTTGACAATAACTTTAACAAGAAACCAAGCAGTATTACTGCACGTGCATCAAAGGCTGAAATACCTCTAACAGCTGACATTGATTTGCTTATTAAGAATGAGATTCCTAAGTTGGAAGAAACCATAAGGCCTTATGAGGAAGATGGTGTGAAGTATATTATGGTGCAAAGTGATGATGGTTATGATTTTGCAGAAGGGTTGAAGGAAAAAGAAGAAGCTGAATAATCATGAGAAAGTCAATACTCTCGATAGTCGGGTTGTTCGGAGAATGTGATGGAGGCACATATAAGGAGAATCTTAAACGTCTGGACTTCTCATATAGTATAACGCTTAGCAAAGTGCCATCGAAGGAACAATTGCAAGCGTTGCTGCCTGATATACCCGAAAGGGATGACTGGCGATTGAGAATGTTGTCAGAAGCAGATGAGGCATTGTTTGACCTTAAGCGCGGGGTTATTGTTGGTGACAAATATAATGTTAACGAACTCAGCTCATACATTGGTGAAGGGGTTCGAATCTTATATTCTGTAGAAAAAAACAATAGAGATAATGTGCTTTCGGTTTATGACTATGAATTATTTGTGAACTATTTGAAGACTCTTCATGTATCAGAGTTTATTGGTGCCATTAAAAGTGAACTGAAAGATTCTCTTTTTTTCGAAGTTGAGACTGAACCTTGCAATTATTTTTCGACTCAGAGCATTGCATTGATAAAGAAAGGGGATGCAATACCTTCATTAAAAAGAGTAGCACACGTTAATGGGCGTTATGATCAATGTGGCCGTTATTGTCAGTGGACCTCAAAGTTACCGGCCTTACTTCCTGAAGACTTGTATGAGGCAGGCAATAGAACGGGTGGTGAACTCTCAACTATCTTTTCACAGATATGTCTGTTACTTTCTGCTTGCTATGTGGCAGACTTCTCAAGCGTTGACAAAACCCAGCTTAAAATAAGGATATCCGGCTTTAAAACTTTGGTTTCGGAATTCGATAAAGTGAAAGTTTGTGATTTGGCTTTTGATGAGAAATCCGTTGATCAATGGTTTGCGATCTATGACTGGTGCTATACTGGCGGGTATACTTCAGACCGTTTGACGATTGCGAGGAATATTATTTCGTTGAACTGTCCTAACTTTGAGAAACTGGAACTCAACAAGTCTACTCTGGGTGCTATCAAGTCGAACTTCAGAATCTTTGAGCAGGACAATGTTAGGCAGTATATCAAGGTGCGTAAAGATGTGTCGAGCGATTTACTGACACTACAAGACAAGATAAACTCCATCGTTGAGGGTTTTACCGGTGACTTTCGTAAAAGCGTAGTGGGGCTGGGGACATTCTTCTTGACCTTGGTAGTAGTGCGCGTGGTGGCTGGAGGGCATTGGTATGAGCCTTTCTGCAACCAAATAGTAATGTTGTCTTTCCTGTTTCTGGTTCTTTCTGCAGTTGTATTGGTCTATTCCAGGAAGACTTTAGATAAGAAAGAGCAACTATATGCCAAGCACTATGGGCAGTTGAGGGAAAGGTATGACAAATTGTTGAGCAAGGAGGAAGCAGACAAGATATTTGAAGACGGAGATCCTAACAAACTTGGAACGCATAGCAACTATATCAAGTGGCAAAAGAATAGGTATACTTGTATATGGGCTCTAACGTTGGTGGCGTTCTTCGTTTTCTTGATTGGCGCATGGTGCTATAATCTGTATGAGACGACTAACATTTGTAAAATCATCAAGTGCTTTTTCGCATGTTGTACAAAGAATATATAAAGATATCATCGCTATCGGTTCACCGGGTTGGAAATAAAGCTGCTGTGGAGGGTGTAGAACTGTCTGAGAAGCCGGTGGAGATAGGTGATGCTTTGGCAGAGATACTGAAGGCTTATTTCCTAATGGCATTTAAAGATGATGAGAAATATCACTTTGCTCATCCAACGGATATTGAGCTGAACTCGGTATTTACATATATAAAGAAGATTTTTAAGGAGGGTGGCAGTTTCCATGAGCAATCGCGGAATATAGCCAAGTTCTTGTACGAGAAGAGTGAGCATCCTAATATCAAGAGGGGGGACTTTTATGTGATCTATTTCAAGGACTGTATCCTTGATGGAGAAACAGTAGATGCCGTAGGATTATTCAAATCAGAGAATAAAGACACATTCATTCAGATTAACCCTGTGTCGGGCGGTTTCAGTGTAGAAAGCCATACGGGTATGAGTGTCAATAAACTGGATAAAGGCTGTTTGATATTCAATACACAGGAAGAGAACGGCTATGTGGCCTGTGTGGTGGATAATTCGAACAGGAGTGATGCCAAATACTGGGTGAATGACTTCCTGCAGCTGAAACGTGTGGAGGATGACTATAGCCAGACAGAGCAGGCTGTTACGTTGTGTAAAACCTTCATTAAGCAATTGCCGGAGAATTATGACAAGGCTGCCAAGGCCACGATGATGAACAAGGTGATGGAGAGTCTTGATGGTGAAAATGTTTCTTTGGACAGTATCGCCAACCATGCCTTTGAACAGGCTGGGGCCGCAGATGCATTTATGGCGTATGCTGGTGAATTCCAAGAGAAGCAGGAAGTTTCGTTTAAAGAGAGCTTCCAAGGTAAGAGCGAGGTTGTGGGGCGTCGTAAGGTCAGTACGGTGACTAGGATTAAGTTGGACGACAATTTTGAAATCAACGTGCTGGGTGGGGAAGAGAACCTAGAGCGTGGGTATGATAAGGAGAGGGGAATGAGGTATTATACCTTGTATTTTGAGAGGGAGAGGTAGAGGATTGGAGGAAACTTAAAGGTCGTTTGAAATATTTACTAAAACTAATAACAAAGCGATATGGGTATGATTACGAATAACAGGGAGAATGGTTGTGCAGTTCAGTATAGTGAGAGTCCACTGAAATTGCCGAACGGTGAGATTGTTCTGTATAAGATTGAGGGGATTATGCAACCAGAAGGCGTCAGTAATGAAGAAATGGAAGATTTCCTGAAGTACGTAGAAAATAAGCTTAACACCAATATTGTTGCTAAGACTAAAGCACAAGGAGTGTTCCCTCATTTCTATATTAGTTGCCCATATCCCCACATGGCCGATATGCTGGTCAGGCTGTTTAATATGTCGTATGTGGAAGGACTGAATATCATGATTTATCCAGCATACGAACAATTAAAATTTCATGGGACCAGGGAAGACTATATGCAGTATAAGACTATGCGCGGAGAGATGGTGCAGGTGGTTAATGCCGAAGAAACGGAAGATGATGGATCGATGATTCAGCATTGGGTTGATCATACGCACTATGAATTTGAGACAGCATCTTATATCTGCCCGGCATCAGGGGCTTTATTAGGAAGAGTTGGACTTGATGGCGCTCATGTGGAGATTGTTGGCTATTCTGAGATGGGACTATTCATTACGCCCGTGAGGAAGGAATTCAACAGAGGGCATTCAAGGAGGTCGTTTTTTGTGAAACCGGAGTATCTGGTAAGATGTTGACATGAATTATCTGAGAGCCATTTGGCAGTTTTGTAGTTATCTGTTTGTGCCGCAATGGGGGAACAAACGGGTTCATGGTGAATGATTATTATTTGTTATCAACATAAATAATTATGGTATACGAAGATGTTGAAATAAAGGAATTCCATGTTGAGAACGGCGGAGTAATTACTATACTAAGAGGTGGACTCAACAAACCGAAGTCTTATATGGATTACGTGGTTAGTGAATATGTTGGTCATGCTATGCACAACCAGTTTATAGAAATATTTCTGGACAATCCCTACGTTAGAGTTGTTGTTACAGGAATCAACGACTTTAATTACGAAGTGTTTGACACAGAGAGATTTCATCTAAATGAGGACCTATGATTAGCGACGTTGATTTAGCGAAGTTGTCTCAGGCGATTAAATTGAGACTGTCGTATTATGAGGCAATATCTTACGCTAAAATCCTTGCAGAAAGTTCTATCCGATATCCAGTTGCGGAGTATTTAGAACGTAGGTTATCGTATAAAAAACTTGTATTAGAATTTACAAATCCAATCTTTCAAAGGAAGCGATGCGATTTGTATGTTGAAAAGGGAACAGGTGCAAACATAGAAAGAATAGTGTTCGAATTCAAATATGTGAGAGACACAACATCTGGGCTGTTTCAAGACTATTTTGATGACATCCTACGCTTGCATTATCTCCACAATGACGGAATGCAGGCACTGTTTATAGTCTGTGGTAGTACCCTTAACTTTAACAGTCAATTTCGAAGCACAAAAAATCGTACGATTCAATTGAGCCACAAAAAAGGGAGGCCTTCTGGATTGTTTTCCCAATGTTTTTCTTTTTCAGCAGGGAGGCCTGTTAAAAGCTTCTCCACAAACAAATACCAGCAATATTATACGGAGTTTTGTAACAATTATAACTTCAGGCAACCACAACAAACACATCCCACAGCTATTAACATACAGACAAGGCTTGTCAAGATTATCAATGATATTGACCAACAATCGGTGGGAGTCTGGGAAGTGTTTTAACTAAGATACAGTGGAATCGAGAAAAGAACGTTTGAAAAAGCAGGCAGAGCGGCAAGACCGAATGTTGGACTTGCTGCAACACTGCTCCAAGATAAGTACAGGCATTGACAATCTGGCTTCCAATAGCGGTGACAGAGCTATATGGGAACTAGTACAAAATGCCAAAGACTTGTCGGAGGAGTGCTATATCTGCATGCAATTGACAAAAGACCGGTTCGTTTTCAAGCACAAAGGAACCCCTTTCAATTACGAAACACTAACCTCGCTTATCAAGCAGGTCAGTTCATCTGAAAAACAATTTCGAGAAAAGAATAGCGATGGATTGCCTAAAGTGGGTCAATATGGAACAGGTTTTCTAACAACGCACGCTTTCAGTAGAAAGATAGAACTGAAAGGCAGCATGGAGGCCTCTTTAAAAGGAGAACCTCTTTGCTATGTGGAATTAGAGAATAGCAGTGGGCAAGGTTTTGTAATAGACCGAGAATTCAAAGACATAAAAGAGTTCGTAGAGAAGATGAATAAACAGATTGAGGATGCGCAAGATCTTCTCTATAAATCATCTTCTTCAGAACCCAGAGAATGGACAGAACTACATTATCTACTAAGCGAAGCTGGTTTAAGGAAAGCTGCGCTAGGTATGGAAAATGCCAAAAGGCTAATGCCTTACGTTCTCGCTTTCAATTCCAAGATAAAGGAAGTGAGGATGATATGCGACTTGGACGGTGAAAAGTATGACATTACATATAGTAGGGGAGACGGAAAAACAGAGCGAGTGGCGAATCGTCTTGTGGTAATAACGAGCGTTGGAATAACGGGGCAAGATACCAAGGAGATATATTGCTTGTGTTCTGATGACATGAGAAGGCAAATAGTGATTCCTCCTACCGTTTTCACTGACGCTGAGAAAACTCCGAGCCTGTTTCTGTATTATCCGCTACTGGGGACAGAGAATTTTGGAACCAATTTCATCTTTCACTCCAGCGATTTCACAGCCAAGGAGGAGCGCGATGGGATCATGTTGCCGTCGGGTAATGAGAATGCCAAAGAGAAGTATGAGAAGAATGTAACCATTCTTAATGAGATGGTTGATATGCTCCTCGACTTTTTGAAGAATTGTAGAGATGAGAATTTCTCAATAGCTAAGGATGAAAGTTTAGCGAGGGTATATTTCCCTTGCAGTGGAAATGACGATGTCAAACTTGATGAATACTTCAAGACGCTGAAAAAGAAGTTTGTGGAGAGCTTTGAGACCTTGCCGTTGTTGAAGATAGAGAATGAAAAGGTCAGTGTGAAAAGTGGCAAGGTTAAGGTCTTCCACCCATCGCTTTATGAAGTGCTCAACAACGAACAATTATCACAGAACCTTGAAGTCTTAAAGGAATATGCCAGTCTAGCATATCATATACCAGAGCATAAGCCATTGGAATGGTCAAGGATTATAGCTGAATGGGGTACTGGCAATGATGGCTATTTTATCACCTATCAGCAAATATGCAGCAGCATCAAAGACAAGGGTGACAAATTGGGGCAATTCCTACAACTGATGCAGGATGCAGGGCAGGGTGAACTGATGGCAACCAATCCGGTGATTCCAAACAGGAAAGGTAATCTGTGCGCTGGAGGCTCTCTTCAAAAAGCACCGACTATAACAAATCAGTTGTATTCGATAGTGGAACCGCTACTGGGGGACAAAGCAGATAAGTTAGTTGCATCAGAGTATGAAAAGTTCATAGAAAGAGAGGTATATGGGAGGAAGAATCTGAGGGAGGATATGACCATCTGGCTGACGGACCAGAAAAAGGAATATGTTGATAAGGGTATAGAGTTTCCAACAGCAATGCTTCAGGCTCTGATTACTTTCTGTTCGCATTACCCTACAGCTGGTCTTAATTCTTTCAGAAATAAGATGATGCCATGGCTAGGAAAACTCTATGAGTTTGAAAAGGAAGAATGTGTTTTACCATCTGTAGAAGAGAAAGAGACAGACCTTTATGAAACGCCGTTTGGTTTTTTGATGGAATGTGCATTGCTCACCATATCCAAGAAAGATGCGGCATGGGTTGAGACTAATGATGAGCTGCTCTATGGAATCCTTTCGCTCTATCTGGGCATGACTGAGGAGCGCTGGACGGAGAAACTGAAGAAATATGCAGTAATACCAAACCAGAAACATCAGTTGTGCCTGTTGGAGAAGCTGAATAAGATGGAGTCAACCATAGATCCAGAACTGTGCCGGATTTATCAAGAGGTATTCGGTGAGGATCCTCGTAAAGATTGGATTGATGAGAGGTATGCTCCGCTATGCAAGATAGATACGAAATATGCCGTAAAACTGGCCGGTGATATTCAAACAGAACTGGAATCCAGAGCCTACAAAGACGATGTGGTATTGGATATTATTGAGCTGCTAGAGAAGAAGCATTGGAAGCAGAGCCTATTTGACAGTATCAATGCACAAAAGGAAAAACTGAGATATAGCTTTACAACGCCAGAACAGAGAATTCACATTAATAAGCTGATTAAGGCCAAGAACAATGATTTGTTAGAGCAGTTTGCAATTATTACCGAGAGCAGCAATCCCAATTTGGTGGTTGAATTGACCAGAAAGGCCATTGAAGATGCTGACCGACAAGAGTATATCAAGAAACTGGGTAGTTATGTAGAAGGGCATTTGCTTGAATACCTCAAGAAGAGGCTACAGACGGTTGGTATTGATGTGGTTGATGAACAGGGCGGCCAGGATTATATTGTTTCAAAACAGGGCTATAGCGATTATAGGATAGAAGTAAAGTCTCGCTGGTCAATAGACAAGTCTGTGGAGATGAGTAAACTCCAGTTTGAGACTGCTGTAAAGAACCCGAAACGTTTCTCGCTTATTATGGCCAACATGGAAGTATTTCCTAGATACAGGGTCGATCAGAATGATCCATTAAGTGATGAGGAGCTGGTGGAGAGACTGAAGGTTTTGGATAATATAGGAGACAATTCAGACTTGTTGAACCGTGTGGAAGCTGCATTCCGTGGCGGCGAGGATGATATAAAAGCAGACGGCTCTTATACCATACGTGTGCCGCAGGCTGCATTTACTGCAAGACAACTTGGCTTGGTGGAGTTTGTTGGGATGCTAAAAGGGAAGTTTGGAGAATAGATTATTGTAACAATGAGATACCCAACTTGGCAAAACTTTGAAGCAAAGTATTCGGACAATCCACAAGCTGCGTTCGAGTCTCTTTGCCGTCTTCTGTTCCGTAAAAAATACGGAATAGGAGCTGTATTGCCCTATTTCTATAATAATGCTGGTAACGAATCCGTACCAGTAAAGATAGGGGAAGAAGAGATAGGTTTTCAAGCCAAGTATTTCGCTGGCGCAACTATAGATGACAGTCAAGCCAGTCAGATTAAGCATTCCATAGAGCGGGCACATGCACATTATCCATCTCAGAACAAGATTATTGTATATTCAAACCTTCTGTTTGGGAACCCTCCTGAGGGGAAAGAGATGACTGCACGCCAGAAAGGAGTAGAGGAGACCGCCAGAAACAACTCAATGAGCATTGAGTGGGTCTGTGGTGCAAATATACTTGATATTGTTGCTACGGAGGAGCTGATATATAATCTGTTTTTTAATCCTGATGTAGATTTTATACATCTGGACGAATATATCAGGAATGCAAACCGTCTCTATGAAAGAACTATTAAGGATGCCATTATAATCAATGGCAATTCTTATACTATTGGCAGAGAAGGCATCACCAGTCAGATAGAGGGCTTCCTATCTGATGGAAAGAGTGTTGTTCTTCAGGGTGAAAGCGGTACTGGAAAGTCTGCCGTTATCAAAGAGTATTGTGCCAAACATACGGAAGTGCCTGTTATCTGGCTGAATGCCGGACAGTTTGAAACGGATGATGTCAATGCACTGTTTCATTTAGAGAAGTCGTTTACGTTAGGCCAAGTTCGCCAATATTATAAAGACTGTGGCAGAAAACTGATTGTCATTGACTCTGCAGAAAAACTCCTTAATATCAGGAATAAAATGCCCCTGACGCTGTTTGTCGGGAGTATGATGCAAGATGACTGGCAATTTGTATTCACGGTGAGAAAATCTGGAATGGAGGTCTTGTCGAAGTTGCTAAGAGAGACGTATGAGTTAGCGACAGAGGCAGTGGAGGTATCTTCATTAACAGATGAAGCACTAGATACATTTTTGGCAAATAATCACATATTAAAACCAACTGATAACAGGCTATACGAACTGATACATAACCTGTTCTACCTGGCCAGATATGTTGAGATAGCTAATGGAAATCAGATGTCTGTAGCAGATTTCCGCAATAAGGTTTGGGAAATCAAAATGAGGGGTGCAGAACATTATAACTATGCGCAACAAGAAGCGAGAGAGCATACCTTGCTTGGGATGGCCAAAAGGAAACTACAAACCGAGGGTTTCTATTTCAAGACGGATGGTTTAAATCTAGATGCGACCGGCAGTCTGTTACAGGATGATATAGTATTCCGTGACTCTATGAGGGGTTATTGTTTTGCTCACGACATCTATCAAGAGTGGGCTATGGACTATTATGTTGACAATGTCTGGGAAGGATGTGGGAATGCGAAAGACTTCATCATTCAAATAGGTGATAGTTTGTCTTCGGTTAATACGTTCAGACGTTGGTATTCCAGGGCGATTGACAAGAACTCAGATTATGTAAAAAGATTCACAGATGACCTGTTTGCTGATTGTCTTGATGAAAAATGGCAGAGTGCGATCATTATTGAAATTTTACGTTCTAAGGCATACGCTAAGACTTTTTTTGACCAGTATTCAGAAAAGTTACGGGATAATGATTATCTGGAGGCAATTAAAGTACTAAAACTGCTCCCCGTCTATTGTAAAGACATACAAGCTTTTGTGACTTACAAGGGGGCACAGTATCCTATAATGATACCTATAGGTTCTGGATGGGACAGTTGCGTCGGTTTCATCTACGACCACCATGCAGACATTGCCCCAAAAGCAGGGAAAACGATCAATACCATACTGACTGATTATCCGAGAATCAAGAACGGAGATAAACAAACGCTCTATAAAGCAGGTCTTCTGGCGTTAAAACCGCATCAAAATGCGGCAGAAACGCGCCTAAAAGGCGAGCATTGCTTCTTTGAAAAGGAGGATAAGGCATGTAAACTGGTATCGGAGTATTTCCTGTATATCCATAGTGAGTTGCAGCAAATAATGCAGAAGGTTGTGGAAAACAAGTGGGTAAGCCACCTTGACCCCTATTATGAGCTATCTACCTTCATTGTGAAAGCAGAAGATGACTCAGGATTGCCATTGTATTTATACCATCCAAAAGAAATCCTTGATTTGATGGATTTATTCTGGTGTGACCAGGAAGAAGACAAGGAAAAAGACCCGTGGGGTAGCAGGAGTGACCGTTTTGGAACAGAAGAGGCATGGGGGCTAAGCGATAGGAGATTGATGTTAATGTATTTTCCTGCAAGCGCCATGCAAACCTGTATAGGCAGGATGTTGGTGGTACACCCTCAAACGACAATAGATTTTGTTATGACGTTTGTGGATAAGTGTGCTAAAACGTACGCCACGAATATGAGGGGCGGCGACACGATAGAAATCATCAATCTGCAGTTACCCGATGGAACCAATGTGATGAAAATGGGCAATCAAACCCTTTGGAATCTATACAGAGGAACTAGCGGGGGCGCTGCGCCACATTTACTGGAAAGCATACACATGGCTTTGGAGTGGTATCTGTTGCAAATGGCTAAGGAGGATAACATAGAGGTAGTAAAGAAGCTTTTGTGGACTATTATCCGTCAATCACAAAGCCTGTCGCTGATGTCTATTGTTGCCAGTGTTGTCGTTGCATACCCAGATCAGTTCTTTGATGAAGCTATACTGATGACATCCAATCTTCAGTTCCTAAAATATGACCTTACAAGATATTCCAGTGAAATCCACTCGGGTATGGTAGAGTTTGCGTACCACCATCATCCCAATATGCTTACAGAGCGTAAGAATGCCAATGCGATGATGCATCGTAAGCAGCATCTTGAAACGTTGTTGTTCAATATACAGGCCACATACTTGGACGCTACTGATGAAGAAGGAAAAGACCGACTTCAGAGAGCCTATAAGAATGTTGATTTGTTGAAGGAGCAACTGAAGGATGAGCCGGAAGAAGTTAAATCATTAACGAAATTCATTATATCCAGATGCGACGTTAAAGCCATGAAAAAAGAGGCGGTGGATGTTAATGGGACAAAGGGAACATTGTTCACCCCTCATTTGGATGAGGAACAGAAAGCTATGAGTGAAGCCTCTGTAAGAGATTCCAATGCGATGATGGCGGGTTCAATGCTTAGGATGTGGGCTTCATATCGTGCCAAAGGTGATTTGGAGAAAATCAAGGATAATGAATACGAGCACAACCCTGCAAAAGCCATAGCGGTTTGTAAAGATATTCTTAAACAACTGAAAACCAAAAAAGTAGGTCTGTTCCTTTTGCCTGGTGATGAATACGTGCCCGCAACCGTCAGTTCCGTGTTGATTCGTGATTTTTCGGATCAGTTGTCAGAAGAAGATAACAATTTTTGTATAGAAGTTGTTGTCAATGCTCTGGAGAACGTTGGGAAGATGGTGGGTGATAGCATGTCTGATTATGCCACGTGCCTACAGGTTGTTGGTATTATCATGGAACGAAAGCCGGAGTATAAAGACCGTTGCTTACAAATACTCTATGCTTACGCTTGTATAAATGAGGAAGTGGCCGGACATCGGGCTTGCGATATGGCATCAGCAACTATAGTTGACCAAAAGCTATGGGATAAGTTTGAATCAGACATGCTTTCTTTGGTTGAGAAGTTCATAAGCAGCAAGACGGAAGACGGCAACGTAAACTCATTGCAATATGAAGATGCTGAGACTTTGCTATGTATGCTGGCAGTATATCCCAAAAACAAAGATATAAGGTATATTGCTGATGTATGTTTGGAAAGGGTATCACACATCTGGGATTTGAACGATAAGAGAAAGAATCTTTATTTTGGTAGCAGACACTCTGGTTCTGATGTAGTGGCGCGGATTATTCTAAGTGCGGACAACGAGGATATTCCTAGATTGCTGTCGTTCTTCACTCGCTACCTGAATACGGATGTGCATGATACATTCCTGATGTCATTTGTACTGCGAACTGTAATGACGGAATATTATGTTCGTTTTTGGATTGCGTGGTATGCCCTTTATGATACAGTCGTGCGGCAGCGTGATAATCATTTCCATAGCGAGATGCTGAACAATTATATGTTTAACCCTGTGCAATACACCCACTGGGGAGATGACTGGTTCAGGATAGAGGAAAAGGATATGGATTTCTTCAAAAAAATAGCTAATGATATTGGAGGGCTTCCTGTTGTGCTGAAGAATATTGCTTATGTTGGCAGGACATTGGCCAAGAACTATTTCGTGAGGTTGCTAGATATATTTAATGACATTGCGGTCAATCATTCAAATATGAACTTGAAAGACCTAAATGATGATGTGATGTTAAATATGGAAGCAATCATGCGCAGAGAACTTCCGAACAGGAATGAGGAGATAAAACAGAATGATGTGCTTAGGAAACAGCTATTAAATGTTTTGGCGTTTATGACAGAGCGAGGTTCATCTTATGCCTCGACCATTATAACAGGTTTAAGTTAAGGAGTATGGGGGCTTTTATACATCAGAATAATGTCTTACTTGAGCTGTCTCGAATGACAGCATTCGAGTGGTTGAAAGAGTTGTGCTATAGAACTCTGACAAATGGGGTTCTTGATAATAACGGTCTGCAGGCAGTGTTTGAGCTGTTCGTAACTAACGGAGTCGCTGCATCAGCAGAGCCGGCAGTTTCACCGGCGCAGCTGCTTAGATTGACGAAGTTTGTTCATCAAGATGGTGTGAACGCTTTGAAAGCAGGAAGTGAAATGAACTTCTGTGATGAAGGTATTACGCTTATCTATGGACAAAACGGGAGTGGTAAAAGCGGTTATTATCACGTGTTGGATCATTTAGCTGGTGGTGTAATGGCCAAACCAGTGTTGGAAAATATTTACGAAGCCCACCCCGCTGCTCCAACGTGCAAGATAGGCTATAAACTTGATGGAGTGGATCAACCAATTTTTGACTGGGATAATACGGATGCTACCAAAGGTAAAGCCCCTTTTGATAAGATTACGGTATTTGATTCTAAGTACACCGGTTATCTTGTGAAGAAGCATACACCAGATACGTATCTCCTGAATACACATGGCTTCTTCGATTTTGCAGATTTACAGACCAACGTATCCAATCTTGTAGCCAAGGTAAGAACGGAATGCCCTGAAAAGGAACCACTGCTGAATGTGCCTGATTTGACGGTACTGAATCTGGATGGCATTTATGATCGTTATCTATCTGCTTTACAGACGCAGTTGGATTTGGAAATCAAAGGTCTGCTCGGTAAAAACCGCGGAATAATTGTAGCAAAACAAATAGAAGACGGGAAGCCTTATTTGGTTGTGAGATTGAATGCTCCTTATGAAGTGGACAATATACTCAGCGAGGGCGAAATCAAAGCGGTGGCTCTTGCATTGGTTCTTTCGGATTTGGAGTTGAAAGAGAAGAAGAATCCATTGGTTCTTGATGATCCTGTGAACAGCCTAGACAACAATATAATAAGACGATTCGCCACAAGACTTTTAAGATTGGAGAATCAGGTAATTCTGTTTACGCATAATGTTTGGCTGACTAACGCTCTCTATAAAAGTGGTGACGTGAAGGTCTATAGGGAGAATTCACAGCCGGGAACAAGGACCAATGCCAAAAAACATTTGATTGCCTATATGGTAAACAGACAGGGAAATACAACGGGGATACTGCGGAACTATGATAAAGATGATCCCAGGTATTATCTTGACTGTGCAAAAGTATGTATCGACACCGTGCCGTTTGAGATTAAAGAAGCTGAAAGTGCTACGCAACTGTTGAGAAAAGCAGTGGAGCTAATGGTTGATGAGAAAATATTCCTCAATTTGGAACCTTGCAAGTACAGATACGGAGCGCAAGGGATATTGTGGGCTGATTTGCTGGGCTTAAAAACCGTACCTGATGCAGTAAACCAGAAGTTGCAAGAACAATATGTAATACTATCCTCTGGAGGGACACATATCGGCTTGGTTGGGGAGGAAGACCCTCTGGAACATGATGATTTGGAAGATGTCTATAATGAATTAATGACGTTGGCTTAGGCATACGGACAACCGATCGGGAGCTGGTATGCGTGCGGAGCGAAAGGTATTATTGGGCAATGCCTAATTGTGCCTGAAGCGAGGAAATAAAGAAACGGAACCCCATCTGATGAAGTTCCGTTCACGGTCCAGAGTGATTGATTGGTTCCATGACTCAAGGAAGGTCGCCAAGTTACCCCCCCGCGCGGGAACGGTGCCCCGATGGTTGAAGGCTGATGTGAGATGGGAGAGGGGAGGGAATTGATAATGTATAATTCTTGAAGTGTCAAGCGTCGCAGAGCGCCGAGCGGATAATGTATAATTGATAATGTATAATTAAAATATAGAGGTAATAGATAAGAGTTATCATGTGTATAATTGAGGGATAAAAATGAAGATTAACTTTTTTTGAGAGATTAAATAGAACGAAAATGGAAATTTAAAAGTAGCTTTGCAGCCGAAAACATAGAATTTGATAGTATGAAGCATCTTATAATACGTAACATTGGACCCGTAAAGGAAGCCAATCTGGAACTGAAGCGTTTCAACTTTATCATAGGCCCTCAGAGTAGCGGCAAAAGTACTGTTGCTAAGATTTTGAGTACCTGTGAGTGGATTGAAAAGGAAGTAGAAACGACTCGCAACGAGCAGGCTGTAGGTAACGGGGAGAGTTTCCGCACTCTGATAGAAGGCTTCCATAAAATGGACCGCTATTTTGATCATGGCATGGAGTCTTATGTTAAGTATAATACAGATTTCATAGAGATTATATATGAACATCATGAGTTGAGCATTCATATGAATCGTGATGCGGAGTATCATAGACAGAAGATCTGCTATATTCCTGCTGAAAGGAATGCGGTAACACTTGAGGAACTGCAAGGCTTGGAGCTTAGACAGACCAATCTGCGTAGTTTCCTTTTCGATTGGTTCAACGCACGTGAGTTCTTCAAGTCAGACAACAAAATGGACATTCTTGATTTGGGCGTTAGATATTATTATGACCCTGACCAGCTGAAGAATAAGGACCATATTGAGCATGTCAACGGCAAAACGTATGACATTACGTTGGGTAATTCATCCAGCGGCCTCCAATCTGTGACCCCCCTCATTGTGATGCTTCAATACTACAGCAATCAATATTTTGCAGAGTACAACATTAAGAGATCTTTTGAGCAGGAATTAAAGGTGAAGAGATTGCGTGCGGCATTAACCAGGGAAGTCGTGATGTCCCAATATAAGCCTGATTTCAAGGAGGAAGAGGTGGCAGAGCTTGTAGCACGATTTAATGACGAGTTACAAAGAGAGGATCCTCATGTGCTTAAGATCTTTGACGCATATGAGCGAGCCATCAACAGATTGACGATTCCCAATCGAACAACTTTTATTATCGAGGAGCCTGAGCAAAATCTCTATCCTTTTACCCAAGTGGCTCTTTTAGAAGCTGCTTTAATGCTTTGCTGTTCAGGTGGTCGTGCTCATGGCTGTACCATTACAACCCATAGTCCTTTTGTGCTGAATTTCCTCAATGTCCTTATTGCAAGATACTATAAGAATGTGGTAGATAAGGTGGTCCTGAATCCAGATGAGCTTAGCGTTTTCTCTACCGATGAGGGCAAATTGACGGATATGATGCAGAAGAACGCCAAGACGGGAGAGTATAGCGTGAATGCTGATGACCTCGTGGAGGCTATGCGAGCCATGTATGAGGAGTATCGTGATATTAAGATGCAATAGTAGGTTATGTTGAAAGAGTTGTTTGAATCTCAATTCTATATCACATATCCCAAGGCAAAGGACAAAATGCTGATGGTAGAAGAACGCCATGAGAGTGGCGTCTTTTCTATTATTGACCCTAGAGCATGTGTCGGATGTAAATATGTATGCAGTGATGAGCCTAAGGACAGAGAGCAATTAAAGGTGGCTTGTACAGAATCTGCCAGCATCGTGGATATGGAACAAGTGTTCAGCTTTGTGCAAGAGGATTTAGGTGAAGTATGTGACTATATGCTGGAAGCTACTGACAGCTCTGTGTTAGTGGAGATGTCATGCTCAACACCAGAGTATGTTATGAGCAAGCGTCCCAAAGCTCGTGGGCAACTTCATAACACTTTGGAGAAGTTATTTACATGTCCTCCTATCAGGAAACACATCGAAAATAAGGCAAATCGTTTTGTCGTTTTCTCTTGGAAGGAAACCGTCCCTGCAAATGCGAAAATGGACGATGTGGAGAGAAGCATGAGAGACATGACCATATTGGCTGATGCTGTATATTCTCCGGATAATGAGTCGAAGTTTGAATTAGGTTTCAAACTAAAAGAGATTCGTTATCCAGATGTGTTAAGTCTGTCATGAAACACAAAAAAGCGGGCGGCACATCATGTGCCGCCCGCTAATTTCCTTTTCAGTTATCACCCAATAGCCCCTCTGGCTCCAGGTCTTCGTAGTCAATAATGGCATCGAAACATGGGCAGGACTTCATCCATTCATCAGGATCCACCCGGCCGTCACTATCCAGATCAGGTGACAGGTCACGGTGACCGAGGATGATAGCGTTGGGATACTGGTCGTGAAGCTTCGTCAGCAGCGATCTCATGCTCTGGCGCTGCGCCTTGGTCCGCGTGTCGCAGGCATTGCCGAGGGCATCGAGACCGCCCTCATAGCAGATGCCGATGGAGTGATGGTTGTTGTCCTTGCAGTGGGCACCCACCATCCACAGCGGCCGCCCCTCATGTACTTGCCCGTCGCGTGTGATATAGTAATGGTATCCAATGTCCTTCCATCCCAGCCGGAGGTGGTCGGCCTTGCACTGGTCAAAGCCGTAGCTCTGCGTCGTGCGCGTCGCGCTGCAATGCAGCACTATCAATGTGATTTGTCGCATTTCACATCCATTTTTCAGTTTTTCAACAATCAATCACCCCACGCAGCTGGTGGTGGTGATCGAGGTGATAATCGCGGTGAGGATGGTGATGATGATGTCAATCACTCTCTTGATGGTTCGTTTTGATGAATCTGTCATAATGGTGGTTTAGGATTAAGTGTTGATGATTAATGGTTCGTTCGGCACAGCCGACTTATCATTTATTATCTATCATGTAGATAACCCAGCCTGAGGTGAGGGGTACTCACCTCAGAGCTGAGACTTAATTTAGGGTTCCGGTTCCTCCTCCTCTCCGGCATTGCTGTCCGGCTTGGAGATGTCCACGGTGTCCTCGCCCTTCAGTTCGGCACTCAGCGTAGCAGCCTTGGCACGAAGGGTGGCGGTCTTCTCGAACTCCGCATCACGCAGGAGATTGTCGAAGCTGCGGCCGGGAGCGAACTTCACCTTGAAGTCGCTGATGTTAGAAGCCGTGAAGGCTTCCTTGGAGAGCGCCCCCGTGCTCTTGATGCTTGGGGAGAAACTGCCGATGGTGCCGAGGACAACACGGTAGCCCTGGAGGATAAGTTCACGCATGCACACACCCAGCTCGGTGAGGATGCCGACGATGGTGCCCTTGGAGAACACGCTGTTGTGCTCGGTGATATGCTCCGCCAGCTCGTCGAGCGATACGACGCCGGTCTGCTGAATGTTGGCATAAGCCTTCTCGGGATCTCCCTCATGGATGGGGTTCTTCATCAGAGCAACACTGTACTGAATCTTTTTCATACGCAGTAGATAGTTTATTAGTTAATACTCATGCATCCGATGGCCGTGGCCTGAGATGATTGGAGACAGAAACAACGCTTCGCTCAAAAACACATGTCCTATAGTGTACAATCTCTATAGAGAGAAAACTTGAAGGCAAGCAGCAATGAACAGGTCTTTCAGTACGAAGTACGTTGTTTTGTCCTAACCAAGTCAAAGATCACGTCCAACATCCTATGGAAATCCGTCTGACATCCCGTGGATGTGGCGCCAAAGTCCATGGGCTGCAGCCGGAAACTCCTAGGAGTTCGTTTGCGAGTGCAAAGGTACAACACGGTGAAGCCTCGGATGACAGCTCCGGTCACTTACGGTCATATACGATTACTTATAGTCATTTCTACCGTCAAATCTATCGCTCAACTCCACTTTTCAATCATTCCATCTTCAATTAGATTGGATTGCTTCGCAAGAAATCTGAGAAAATCTGAGAAAATCTGAGAAAATCTCATGTCATATTTTGATAGATTTCTACGCGGAGCGTATCATCATACATCTTCCATCATCCATCTTCCATCTCTTTCTACGGTTCCCCCAGTGTGTCGAAGATGAGCCGCACCTGTTGCGGCGTGAAGATGCGGGATGACGGAACCCAGCCGGTCCGCAGCAGGTCGTTGCGCAGGGTGAGTGCTCGCTCCAAGTCCGTCGCGAACCGTCGCAGTGCGGGTCGGTAGCCGCACCAAGGATAGTACATCTGGGCTAATTGCCCTTTTTGATACGCTCTGATTTTCATCATATCACTTCGTTTTATTTAGAAAATGTTGATTATACAAAAATGTCAATTCCCCTCACGCGCTTAACGTCGACTGCTGCGGCTAAGATAAACTTGCCTCGCATTCTCTGAGCGCGGAGAAACCATCTGCGATGACAGCATTCAGCTGTCACTTTTGATGGCTCCTTTTTGATATGCTCTGATTTTCATCATAACCAAAAAACTTTATACATTATCAATTCTCTGTTCACCATCTGTTTGCTCATTAGAACTCATGAGTTTTGAGAAGCTTTCGTCTTTCATCATTTCGAGGTATTCCTCATAGGTGACGCTCTTCCTCTCGCGCTCCTCGACACTCTTCCAGTACTCATCACTGATCTGCTTCTCGATGGCCTTGTTGGCCGCCCGCTGCTCTGGTGACATCGTGCGACGCTTCGGCTTGAAGTCGTTATAGACGCCCTCCATGACCTTGGAGAAGTTATTCGGACGCAACAGCCAGTCCAGGCTAGCCACCCATCCCTGATTCCCGCCACCGTTGAGGAACGACATGGAGGCGGCCCTCTGCAGCACCTGCGCCACGCAGTTCTTTCCGTGTTCGCGACAACGGGCCCGCAGGGACTTCAGGCGCTCGCCCTGTAAGGTGGCAATCTTAGGAATAGCGGCATTAGCCATGATCTCGTTGAAGAACTTGATGAAGGCCGGGATGTTGATATCCTCTTCGGGATTAGGCATTTTCCCTTTTTCCTCATCTTCTTTTTCCTTTTTGACGACGACCTCTCTTTCTTCTTCTTTCTCTTGGGGGGATAGGGGTGCAGGGGGAAGGGTGCTTTCTCGTTCTTCTTCGTTCTCTATCGGGGTCAGACGTTCCGAGACTTCGGGAAACAGTTCCATCTGCCGCTTATCGGTGAGAGGGATGTCCGGCAGCGTGCCACCAGGACGGAAGCGCTCACTCACGTAGGCGGGATGTACCGACAGTTGTCCGTCCAATTCCCATCGTGCCACGCACATCTCCTTCAGCTCCTGCTCGGTGGCATCCTTCTGTGCCCGCAGAAATACGAGGTCCACGAGTTCCGTGGCGGGACACATCGCATCGCAGATGTGCTGTTCCAGCTTATCCGCCTCCACCTGGAGACTCTTAATTTCCACTCGCACCTGCGCCAGCCGGCAGATCTTCTGGTAAAGCCCTTGGCTCTCCAGATACATTTGATTCGGTTTCAGAAACATAAACCAATAAGTTTTAATAAATAAACATAGCGCATCTCTCAATAAATGCGGTGCGAAGTTCGTCAGAATCGACGAAAGCATGAAACAACCGTCCGCAGGGCGGACACAATAAATAATTTTTAACAAGATCCTACAGAAAAGATGCAAAACAAGATTGTTTTAGACCCGCTGTCGGCAGCACACGCTCTGGCAGCAACGACGCTGAAGAAAGCTGATCGGATTTTCTACCGGCAGCGTCGAACCATGGAGGACAGCTATGGCATGCCCCATGGAACCTTTACAGGAGTCTAAGACGGACATCTAACCGAGGGCTTTGAGTTAAGAACCTCTCAACTGATCGCCATCTACAGAGCCATCATCAGTCACTACCAATCCAATCCCGAAAGACAGGAACAGGAGTTCCGGGAGCTGATGAATGAAATCAGGAGGGCGGTGATGCCGCCCAGGTTTTGAGGAGAGGGGAGAGTTGTGGCAGCTGTAGTCCATCATAAAATTCATCCCAAACTTCGAACTCGAGGAGAAGGGAAAGAACCTGGATCAAAAAATATAGATTGTTAGAATATCTAAAAAAGGGGTATGGGCAAACGCTCATACCCCTTTTTTGTGTATTTTCACTCAAAGAAGCCAAGGGTGGATGAATAGGTAGGGGATTTGTGCGGAAAAGATGAGGGAAAAGGGAAAAAACACAGTTTGAGGAGGTCAAAACTCAAATTTCTTGAAGATTTATATTGTAGTATCAAAGAAAAACCGTAAATTTGCGGCCATAGAATCTGGTGGCCGGGCGAAGCCCGGAGCCGGAGCTAATGTCATAGAGCGACTGAAAACCAGAGTGATATGATGCTGGCAACAGAAAAATACAAAGGCATCGGACGCCACACAAATGTGTGGTGACCCTAAGATTTGGTTTTCTACGAGGTAATTATGAATTATTCAGCATCGAAATGACTTAAAATCAGTATTCTGTATATAGATTCATTTCGGCCAAATTTGATGCGGATTCAGGATTTGGGGCTAGTTTTGCTGGAAGTGAAATATAAAGCGAGTAGACTACTTGGTAAAGATGAATTTTTTGAACAATAGAAGACAAGGAAAACATCAGTAATTTAAGAGAATATATGGCAGATTTTCTACAACAACTTGCAGAACAAAAACGTAAAGTTGATTTCAATACGTATGACATGACCACTAAGGAACTTGTTTCTTTGGTGGCAGACGGGACTATTAACATCTCCCCAGAGTATCAGAGGCAATTCAGATGGGAGGAAGATAGACAATCGTCACTCATAGAGTCCATCTTTCTTGGAATACCCGTGCCTTCTTTATTTATGGCAACGAATAGCGATAACACTTGGGAGGTCATTGACGGAGTTCAACGTCTGAGTACAATTATCAACTTTGTGGCAGACAGGGATGCTGACATCAGAAAAAAGATAAAGAAACCAGATCCTCTCAAGCTGTGTGGTCTTAAGAAGCTTTCTCTTTTCAATGACAACACCTTTAACCAACTGCCTCCTACCATCCGGCTAGAATTTAACCTGAAACCGATAAAGGTTATCACTCTGAGTGACAAGAGCGACAAACTGGTGAGGTTTGATTTGTTTGAGAGGCTGAATACTGGTGGTGTTAAGTTGTCGGATCAGGAAATAAGAAGCTGTGTTTATACAGGCGATTTTGTGAGGTTTATTAAAAGACTGGCAAAGGATGAAAACTTTAAGACGGTAACCAAGAAGCCGTCAAGAAGAGAAATAGACGGAACCATTGAGGAACTTGTATTAAGGTTTTTTGCTTATCTCTATTACAGAGAGTCGTTTGACCATAACGTGAGAGACTTTTTAAATGAGTTTATGGCAAAAGGCCAAGACATGAATTTGGATGAGATGGAAGACATCTTCAAGAAAGTATTCACACAACTACGGAGATTGGAACATGGCATTGTAAAAACGGTGAATGGTAATAATACCTCGACAATCTTGTGGGAGGCAGTAACAGTGGGTGCAGCGGAAGCTCTAAGAAGTGGTAAAGAGGAGATTAACCTGAATGGCTTTTATGAATGGGTTAAAACGCCCGAGTTTAACAAGCTCGTTACCGGTGCGACAAACTCAAAACAAAAAGTGCTGCAGAGAATAGAGTATGCAAAACAGAAATTCGTGAGGGATGAGTAATTTCGATGCTGTTGGCATGGAGTCAGGAAGAAGGCTTCAGGATGCAAAGAGAATGTTGGATCACATTACCCAGATAGAGCGCGACACTGCATCTCAGGAACTGGCCAAAGTTATCAAAGGCAGTTTCTTTGTACTTCTATATGGAGCTCTTGAGAAGACTGTTTTCTGTCTCGTTAACCAGTGCATTCAGGTGCTTAACTCCAAGCACTTAAAGTTGTTGGACTTAAAACCTGTATTATGGGCAATTGTGTTTAATGATGAGTGTAATGCGATACACGATGCGGGTGATAAAAAATGGACAAAGCGTTGGGAACTGTTCTCGCAGGTTCAAGATGTGGATGCAAAACAAATGAATGATGCCCTATATCCAACTACAACAGGTAATATCAAACTTCCCCAGATAGAAGGAATATGGAGAACATTTGGTATAGCGACACCGGCACGAATGAATGAGAGAATTGCTACCAGACTGTCAAATTTGGCTGATAATCGCATGAAGGTTGCACATGGAAGAGAGAGCGCATCTACGGTAGGTGCCGGATATACGGCAGCTGACTTAAACACCTTTTATACTGAGGTGAGGGACTATATTGCGTATCTTATCAGCTGTTTTGAATCCTACATCGATAATCAGGAGTATAAGAAATAGTGTTTGCTATGGATGAGATTGATAAAACAAAGGAAATAAAGGCCGCAATAGAGGAATTGTTGAAATCGGAAGAGATAGATTACTCCCGATTTACAACACTTTCAAACGAGTTGTTGAAACAAGACCGGGAGCACGTGAGGTTTTCGGTGGATGCCGGTATCATCAACCGACTTGGGAAAGAGTTGGTTGGTCGCGCAGAAACAGCTATATCGGAACTTATTAAGAATGCCTATGATGCGGAGGCATCATACGCTCACTTGATATTTAAAAATGCTTACGTTCCGGGAGGCTCACTCGTAATAGAGGATAACGGAACTGGGATGACATATAGTGAACTTATCAATGGATTTATGCGTATTTCTTCATCTGATAAAGTTCATCGCCCGATAAGCCCAAACTATAAGCGAAAAAAAGCAGGGAAAAAAGGAATTGGCCGTTTTGCGGCTCAGCGGCTAGGAGGTCAATTGATAATTGTCACTCAGACAGCAGAATCGGCATATGCCATAAAGGCCACTATCAACTGGTCTGAGTATGAGATTGACTCTGAAATCAATGAGGTTACAGGCAAAATAGAGTATGTAGAGAAAGAAAGAGTAAAAGGAACAACATTATACATTAACGGTCTTGAGGACGGATGGAGCGATAGTGCCATACAAAGGGCTTATCGATACACGGAAAACTTGTTAATACCAGAACCACTATCAAGGGAAAGAAAAGATTGGGATAAATGTCGCCAAGATCCCGGATTCAAAGCCACTTTCTACCGTGATTTCGTGTCGGAGAAAACAAAGGTTGTAGATGAAAACATTGCGTTCTATGATCATGCATTGGCTGTGATAGAAGGCTTTATTGATGACAAGGGACAGGGATATTGGAGGATGTGGAGCAATAAACTTGATGTACCACAAGGCGATTTCCAAAAAATAGGCGTCGACCGTGAAAACAATGATACACAATATTCAGCAGCCCATTCTATTCATTTTAAGACATATTATTTCATATATGATCGAAGTCTGATTCCTAGTTCTTTGTATACATACGTAAAGAATCTTGGAACAGAAGTAGGAGGCATAAAGCTTTATAGAAATGGATTTCGCGTGCCCCCATATGGAGAAAAAAATAATGACTGGCTCGGATTAGACAGTTCTGTTAGAAGAAAGACTTTATTGTTTCCACACCAAAACCAAAGTTTCTTTGGTTATGTAGAGATTGATGATATCGCTGCAGATCTTTTCGAAGAAACATCAAGCCGTGAAGGATTGATTGAAAACAAAGCATTTGAAGAAATACAAGATTTTGTATATCGTGTAATCATTACAGCCTGTCAGGATGTGGCTGCTCTTAGAAACAGAAAGCAGACCGCTAATCAGAAAGACTGGGAAAAGAAGACTGGAAGCCAGAAAATCAAAGAAGCTCTGAATGAGTTTTCGGAACTGATAAACAAAGAAAAAGAAGAAAAGGAACAATTCACAGATAATTCGGAACAAGAGGACGAGCAACGCCAGCGGTATAAAAGGGTATATGAAAAAATGCGCGAAGGCCAGGAAGAGCAAGAGAGCGAGAAGTTAAAATTGCTAGACGAGCTTAATCTAATGCGAGTATTAGCTGGATTAGGATTGGCCATCGGTGAGTTTATTCACGAGATCAAGTATTATTTCCCTGGGTTTTCTGCAGAGATTAACTATTTGAAAATACTATTGTCAGACAATGAGGAAGCCTTGCAGCGGTTGGATTTGTTACAGTCAAATTTTACATCAATGGAGAGTTATCTGACATTCTTTGATAACTCTATTTCCAATAATGCGCGACGTGTATTGGAGCCAATAAATGTGAAGGAAGAAATGAAGAGTTTTGAAGATGTTATAGAAGGAGATCGAAAAAGAGCAAATATTGAAGTGATTGACAACAGAGAACATGAAGATGTCTTGTTATCTGATATGAAAACTGTACCTATGCATCCATCAGAATGGGCATCTATCTTCTTCAATTTATATTCAAATGCGAAAAAAGCTATCAAACGCTCACCTCGTAGGAACGAAGGACGGATATTGATAGAATGTGCGCAGGATGGAGATAATATTATTCTAGACTTTTCCGACAATGGCAGTGGCGTTGATCCCGCTATCAAAGACTGGATATTTGAAGCATTCATTACAACAACTTCAGCGGCATCGCAAGGCAGTTCTGACGATGAGGTGTATACGGGAACAGGATTGGGGCTAAGTATTTTAAATGACATTATTAGCAGTTACAACGGAAAAATATACTTGCTGGAAATACCTAAAACAGGTTTTATTACAACTTTCCGCATAGAAATACCAAGAGCAAAACAATAAAGATGAAAAGAAGATACTTGTTTTTAGACGACGAAACTGGCGGACCTACCACTGCCATGTTGAATGGTTTCAATGATACAGGCCAAATAGAATTGGAAACATTGAAACTGGAAAAGAATGAAATATTTGAGACGGTATGTGCTAAAATAATTGATTGCTCAAAACAACAACCATTTGACGGTCTGATGCTCGACTTGTGCCTAGACGGTGCGGGCGAGAACAGTATGGCTTTCAAGGCCCCTGCTTTAGCACAGCAGATCAGAACAAAGACTTTAGAGGGTGTTCTTCCCCAGTGTCCCATTGTTTTGTGCTCTACAATGGCTAATTTGGATAGTTTTTATAAAAGAGACCGGGCAAGCCATGATTTGTTTGACTATTATTTCGTTAAAACAGGAGGCCATTTTGAAAAGGATGCCATTAGGCTTCAAGCCCTTGCCTGCGGATATGATATGATGAACAAAGAGGGGAAGAATATCGAGGTGGTTTTAGGCAGGGAGGTAGATAGTATAGATGAACGGATCATTGCTTACTTAGGTGAAGAGAGTCTTTCTTCATTTGATGTCGCCCAATTTGTAATAAAGGAACTTCTAGAAAGACCAGGAATACTTATTGACGAAGAAACTCTTGCGGCACGAATGGGTGTTGATAGAGAAGCGTCAGGTATGGCGTGGAAGGAACTGAATGAAATACTTGAAAAAGAGGCGGTCTATAGTGGACTGTTTGCGAATGGATGGAAGAGATACTGGGCAGAATTGGTCTCAGCATTTTTTATGAATCTAACGGGCGGTAATCCGTACCAAATTATGAGGGCTAGTGAGCGGGTGGAAACCTTACAAAGAATAGGCATTAAAGGACTTGTAGTTGCACAACCTATCCAATATAATAAGAGCTCCTATTTTGATACGATTTGCCAGTTTTATAAAAAACCGATGGATTCTATGGAAGGAATACCTAAAGAAGATACGGTTATGATTAAACCGTGGCAGGAACATAGATATGTTTCGTTCTTAGCTTTGGCATCTGGAAACTATCAGGAGAAAGATGTTTGTGTTGAAGGTATAAAGAAGTATGAAGATATAAAAGATCGTTTGAAGCATGGGTAAGAAAAAGTGTAACAGAAATGCATCTTTTTACCGTGACCGTGCTGAGGAGCTGCGAGAATTACAGAAGGCACTCGAGACACAATTCAATGGCAAAACAATGAACCTTGCACCCCTCCAGGAAGCAGTAAAAGATTTAGAGAAAATTGCTGCTGGAGATAAGGATGAAGATGAGTGGAAGTGTAACATCGCAAACTTAATCATACCTTTTGGCGATGTAAGAAATGTTGAGCCGGCGGAGATTGATGCTAGAATTAGCATCTCTTGTATGTTTAAAACCACGATTGATGCATGGAACAATGCGAAGTGTGACCCTTTCAGCACATATTCATTCGTGCTCAGAGTGTTTGGAGATTATGATGATGTTGAGTATAGTTGGGGATTATACATAGACAAATCGCCGACGACTGGAACAGTAGAAGAATGGCATCCCTTGTACCATCTGCATTGCTTTGAAAGCAGAGCAAACGGTGTGACTATATTGATAGATAATGAGAAGAAAAAAGGAACAATGCACCTAAACGTTCCAAGGCTGGTACACTATCCTTTGGACATTATGCTTGGGATAGGATTCTGCTTAACGAACTTTTACAAAAAGGAAATGTTTACAAAATTCTGTGGGAAAAGTGGAAGCCAATTTGTTCGATATTACAAACAGTCACAGGAAAGGATACTTAAGCCTTTCTTTGAGTCACTGGCAAACAATAGGGACAGTGTGTATAATGTAAAAGACTTATGCCCTCAAATCGTTTAATACCCAGCTTCGTTTTACGGAAGTTCGCTTCGCTGTGTGACTGTGGGAACAGCCTTTACACCGACTGCTTTATAGTTTCTGCCTATTTGAGTCAGAACAGCATCCTTGTAAGGAATAATCGGCTTATATTGGAGCATACCATTGACAATGAAAATGTAGCCAAGTTTGTAGAATATTTGAATCGAAAGGGTATTCGACTTGGGTTAGAAGATTTGATTGCTTTCTTTGAGTTTGTGGTATCACCGCAGGAAAAGGAGGTAAATGGAGCCGTTTATACGCCGGAGTATATAAGAGAACATATTGTTGGTCGCGTTTTAAGACTTCTGGCAGGGCCGCTTGGTGAGAAGAAGTTTGCTGACATAGCCTGTGGCTGCGGTGGTTTTCTGATTACGCTGGCGAGACATCTGCACGAGGCAGGCATCCCATATCGGAAGATATTCGCAAACTGTCTGTATGGCGTAGATATAGCAAAATATAGCATTGATAGAACTCGCTTAATGCTAACTCTACTCGCATTAGAAGAAGAGGATGAGGAGGAATATAAGTTTAACCTTATACATGCTAATTCTCTTAAGTTCAAATGGGAGGATGTAGATGAAGTGAGACAACATGGAGGATTTGATGCAATAGTTGGTAATCCACCATACGTCGGTGCGTCTAAGATTGACGAAGAGAGTAAAACCCTGATTAAGCTATGGGAAGTTTCGAAGACGGGCAAGGCAGATATGTATATCCCTTTCTTCCAAATAGGCATTGAGAACCTTATGCCAAACGGAATATTGGGCTATATTACAGTTAATAATTTCTATCGGAGCGTGAATGGTAGGGCTTTACGGCATTTTTTTTTACGTCGTAGGCTTGAGGTAAGCATCATTGATTTCGGAGCTGAGCAAGTGTTCCAAGGTCGTTCGACTTATACCTGCCTCTGCTTTGTAAGGAACGTGGATGACGGATCTGTCTATTATACCAAGTGCGAGAGTAACCGACTGAAGGGACTGCAGGAAGAGGACTTTGAGCGTTTTGATTATCATAATATTGAAGGACAGGATGCTTGGACCCTGCTACCAATCCGAGAGCAAGAATTTATCAGCAGAGTAAGAGAGGCGGGCATCCCGTTGGAAAAGTATGCATCTATCAGAAATGGATTTGCAACTTTAAGGAATGATATTTACCTGTTTGTACCGACGCGCGAAGATGAACGGTATTATTACTTTGAGTCGGAAGATGGCGAGGTACAGGTAGAAAGAGAAATCTGCCGTAATGCAGTGAAAGGTAATATATTAAGGTGTGAAGAGGATATTAAGGAGAATCAAGAGAAGCTGATATTCCCATACAGGATAGGAAACGAAGACGAAGTGTCACCGATTGACGAAAATGAAATGCGTCAGCGTTATCCGTGTGTGTACAGATACTTAGAAAACAAAAGAGAAGTGTTGAATGAAAGGAGTAAGTCGGACAAGATAAAGCCTTGGTATATTTATGGTAGGTCGCAGGCTTTGAATGTGTCAGGCTATAAACTCCTGTTCCCATATATTGCTGATAACCCTTATTTTATTTTGAGTGAGGACAGAAACTTGATGTTTTATAATGGGTATTGCATTTTAGATGAATCGATAGAGAAGCTGCGTTTTTTGCAGAAGTTACTTAGTACGAGACTATTCTGGCGTTATATAGAAGTGACAAGTAAACCATACGGCGGCAATTTCTATGCGCTTGCCAAGAATTATGTCAAGACCTTTGGCGTAGTGGATATGACGGAGGAGCAGAAACATGAGTTTATTGCGATGACAGAAGATGAGGCAGAAAGGTTTGTAGAAGAATTGTATGGAGTTGAATAGTTTTAGAATAATAGCGGTAAGAGTGTTCTCGTATTGTGACCCGGCAATCATGCGGGCACTATACCCGGAAACCACCTATTTCTTAAATAACGACTATGAGGACGAGTATCTTGCGAATGCGAGAAATTTGGTTTACAGTTTACCGTTTACAGTTTACGGTATATCCAAGGAAGAACTGGACAAGATGAGTGATCAGGAGGTGGCGGTGTGGTATAACGACAATGTGATCTATCCGGATAAGGTCAGGCTGAACTGCTATTATTATCGGCATTATTCCTTCGTCAAGGATATACAGATGATACTCTGCACCGTGTTGGGGAAGAAGATGAAGTACGCAGGGGAAACCATATAAGCGACCACGGATGGCACGGATGAAACGGTTTTTTGAAGCAGTTTGGTAATTTTGTAGATTCGTGTTTTTACCGCAGAGAAGACCGAAGGACGCTATGCAGGGATAATGGTACAATGAAATAATAGGTGGTGATGATACAGTCTATAAAGAATCAATTGGAGGAAAAAGAGGTTCAAGATATCTTTGAAGCTTACCTTCAGAAAACAGACTATCCGAAGAAATGGATAGTACTGACGGACTATTGTCTTGATGATCCCAATAAGGCGAATGTCATCACCTTTGTTCTTCTGCATTATAAGAATGAGAAGGAGCACACTGAGCTGGAACAGAAAATCTTAAAACTCCAGAAATCCGACATAAAGCATACACGGTATATCAGTAACAGTCTGATGCGTTATCTGAGGGATTTGCCTGTATTCAGTTTCTCTTTCATCTTAGATAAACGGGAATTACTATTTGGAGATACTCCTGCAGCCCAAAAGAAGGCGGTAGTTGAAAATTTAATTGCTGTAAGGGAATGCTATCAACAGTGGGTGAACACAGCGCCGAACACGGACATTGCTAACTACTATCAAGAATCCATCAAAGATTTGGATAGAGAAATTAAGCAGGTGTCAAATGGGAAGAAATATAATGGACATGTGGATATCTTGTTGACAGCGGCTCTTGGAACTCTATATACGGCTGAGATATTGAAAAATGTTCCGGGTTTGGAAGTTGTTGGATGGTTGCCAGACCGTGACAAGATAACCCAATCTTGTGGTGGGATTGCGATTCCTATATTTCACTGTATGTTGCATAATCACTTAGGTGGAAAGGATGTGATATTCCCTGTTGCAGATCCTAATATACAAGGTAAGCCTTTTTACGACGCCTTGAATAGGATACCTGATGATATCTGTGCTGCCGTCGCAGATTACACTTTTGCGCATCCTGGGATATCGAAGGAGAAATTTAGCCACGTGTTGCATGAACTGATGGCTGGTAATCCTTTTATGAGGGTTCATCGACTGTACAAAGATTTGACAGGTTATCACTTTAGTACACAGTTTTATAATACAAATCTATGGAAGTCCATCATGTTCTATTTGCGGAAGGCAGTAAGGGAAGTGACAGGGCTTGTGAATATGGTTAGAAAAAAGATTAAACATTGAAAGTATGATGGTTGAATATCAACGATACGATATAGTCAGGCTTACAGACTCCAAGTTTGAGGAGGTACAAGGTAATCTGTGGTTTAAAGACAATGCCTTTTCAATTACAGAGGTGAGAGAAGGAGGCGTGGTTTCATTGTTTGAGCTTGATACCTTGATACCTGTTGGTGAACTACGCCCGATGCCAATGGGGAAAAAATATGCGGGAAATATCTATTATGACCCAGTGATTGCAGCTTCGATTATTGGACCTAATGATGAGATTCCAGTACATTGTACTGATTATTCTTTTTTTATGGATCATTTGGAGAGGGTAACCGAAGAGGATGGTACTTCGCTGCGTAGCCTTGTTGAAGAGCAAAATTTTAAATATGTACATGAAGTTCAGCATTGGTTACGTGAACGATATGGTACTGATGATTTGAGAATCTATCATACAGTTATATCACCTACAGAGGTTTGCTTTAGGCGTCTATGGAATCTACGTAAAGATATGCTTGATGCAGGTGTGTCATCATACCAGTACCTCTACGAGATGGCAAATATGCTGTATTTGAGGTGGATGGCGGTTAGTGACGATAAAGAGATGCTAAGATGGAGGGATTTGGAACAGGCTACGGGTGATGACAAGGTGGAATTGTATCAGCATGCCATTAAACGAATCAAACAGGAAACACGCATCTTTTCTGCTACAGTGCTAGCGCAAGTCATCAGTGAGGTATCAAAATGTGCCCAAAAAGAAAATATTGCTGAACTGTTTGATCTGATGCTACAGGAAATCATTAAGGCGAAGGATGGTGGTGCCATTCAAAATACAACACCAAAAGTGCTGGCTCAACTATTGGTGGAGGTGATGCAACCAAAAATTGGTGAGCATTGGCATGACCCTGCTGCTGGATTTTCGGGATTCCTGGTAGAGATAGACAAATATTTACGAGAAAATAATAGCAACTATCAAACTCTTACTGAAGAGAAAAGAAGGTTCCAAATAACAGAAGCCCTAACGGGTTTGGAAATCCAAAAAGAAGCTGCCAGAATAGGATTCTGCAATACAAGGTTTCACGGACTATGGTGTGATGTAAAGAACGGAGATTCTTTGGAGGCGGTAGTTTATCAGCAGTATGACGGTATTATCTGTGAACCGCCTATACAGATGTTCTCATTGGCGGGAAAGCAAGGCTCGGGTGCATATAAGAATAAACAGTTGGAGTTTGTAGAGTTAATACTAAAGTCTCTAAGTTATCAGTTTGAGGGTCGTGCAGCTATGTTGCTTCCTGAGAGTTTCTTTTATAGATCAGGATGGGAGTATAGACATATTCGCAAACGCTTATTTGAAGAATATAGCAATCACTGCATTTTAAGGTTGCCAAAGGGTATTTATACTAACACAAACATATCGATGTGTGCCATCTTCCTTAGGTGTAGGCCGAACGATAGCGGAAAAGTGATGGTATATGATATGCAGTCGGAGAAACTGAAACCAGAACAGTTGCAGGATATTTCTGTTTTCGGTGGATTTATCAAGTCATATCGAGATGGTGTGTGTGGCAAAAGAGGCTTCCTCCTGTCGTTGAATCAATTGCGTGATGATGAATATCAATTAAACTTTGGTGGTGGCAACGATACAGAAAAGCAGCAGATGGAAAGCCCTTCATATTATTTGACGGAAGCTAATAAGATAGCGAAGGACATCCGTGCTCTTTTGTCAAAAATGGAAAAGGAAATCAATGGTTAACAGTGTTTATAAAGACTCGATACGAGAGATTCCCCTGGCAAATATTGTAGAGATACGTTCCGCAAGGAAGCCAGATAGATTGGAGGACTATCCATTTGATAGTTCTCTGCCCTACATGGATATCAAGGCTTTAGAAACGGCTAATCCAAACAGATATACTGTAGCTTCAGACTTCATCATGAGCAAACGTGATCTTGTTATGGTGAAGGATGGGCACCGAAGTGGAAAGGTTTTTCGTTCACAAGAAGAAGGAATCGCGGCTTCAACGTTGGTTATTTTATCTCCCAAGCAAGATAATGTGTTGATGGATTATCTCTATTGTTATTTGGCATATTGCTACGAGGATTTTCAAAACAGGAAAAGGGGCGCAACCGTTGGTCATTTGGATATGAGATATCTTAAGGAATTGTTGATACCAGTTCCAGATATGAACATACAGATAGAGGTGGCTGAAAAATATCAGCGAATAGAAGCTTTGGTCAACGAAATGAAAGCGAAAGCATTCCGGCTGAAAGAATTAGCCGCGGTCATGGATGATAATAAACGATTGAAATCTGCAAGTGTAAAATTGCAACAGCAGGTGGAGATGATACAAAAAGCCTGGCTCCATCAGATTTTTAAGCGGACGATATGAAGATAAAGAGACTGTTTGTCCCCGTATATAAGAACGTGACAATAGATCTTAAACTGAAAGCTGATCAAATAACATTATTGGTCGGCCAGAACGGTATGGGGAAATCGAATCTTTTGGAGGCATTACTTTTGATATTCGATGAGTTGTACCAATTAAAAACCAAAGGTAAAAAGGCAGAGAAACAACCGATTCACTACGAGATAGAATATGAATGTAAGGGACGGAATTTTTGCATAACAAAGATAACAGACAAGCATAATATATCGGAATATGCTATAAGAGCAGGCACCCCAGAAGATATTCATCAGATAGACATAAAAGATTTGGAACTGCCCAACCAGATTATAGGTTATTATTCCGGCGAGAACAAACGAATACGAAATTTGGTTGAGAAACACATCCAGAGCGAGGAAAGATCAAAGCGTATAAGGTATTCAAATGGTACTGAAGATGGACTAAGGCCACGACAGTTGTTCTTTGCAGAAAATCGACACTCAATTTTGGTGCTTACCACACTTTTGCTATACCAAGAACATCCCATATATGGAGGAAATATTAAAAAGGTCTTGCAAGATGTGGTGCATATTGTGAGATGGGATAGGATACAAGTGAGATTTCGCAACCCAAGTTTTGCCAAGATGGGGAATTTGAGAAAGGAAGGAAATACTCTTGAGGAATATCTTGAAAAGCTCACTGAGGGTTATGATTTGGAGCGCACCAACATCTTTTGGGGTGTAAAAGGGAATGTGGATAAGTTGCTACGCTTACTGCTCTATTACGCTTTAGATTACAGTCAGAAATTCTCCATCTTTTCAGCAACGCGAGGGTCAAGAGAGTATTTTGATATTGAGAGCATCCCAGCTGATGAAGAATTCCAAAGAGCATTGTATGAAAGATTTCCGTCGCCATTGGATTTCTTAAATACACTGGAAGAGTGTTTTGTGTTGAATATGGTAGAGAGTTTTGACATCATTCTCCATAAAGAAGGTGAAAGGGAACGCTATCCATACCTTCATCTGAGTGAAGGAGAACAACAGTATCTTACCGTGATGGGGCTTATTGCCTTGGCACACAGTCATCAGGATGAAACACTCTTTTTATTGGATGAACCAGATACTCATATCAATCCCCAATGGCAACGTAGTTATATCAAGCATATATTGAATTTGTCAAATACGGAGGAAGATAAAAAGAGTAAGGCTCTCTTCATTTCGACTCATAGCCCGCTACTGGTGCAGGCAAACTCTCGTGGAGATAAAGATGTTGATTTGTTGTTATTCAAGCGTGATGAGAATGGGAAAATACAGATAGATACCGATGAGGATGATGTATTTAATAATTGGCGCATAGACCAGGTACTGATGAGCAAGTATTTCGACTTGCCATCGTCGCGTCCGGAGTCGCTTGATGAATTCATGGAACGGAGAAGGATGTTCGTCAGTGGTGAAGATAAAAGAGAAGTTGGTAATAGTTTGAGGGCAGATGTAGATGAATTTGGCTATTTGCCGACGGGAGAGACAATGGCAGAGGTAGAAGCTATGATGTATATTCACCAATTGGCAGAAAAATTGAAAAAGGAGGGAGGACCTGATGAAGTACATTGATAGGAGTAGTGTGCCTGCGCCTAAGAACTTACAAGGGCAGACAGCACCAGTATCAGAGGATGATATTAGTGATAGCATATACGGACATGCTGACGTTAAGAAAGCACTGACAGACTTACAAAAGGGCATTTGCTGTTATTGTGAGTCGCATTATGATGTTACGGGTTATGGAGAGGTGGAACATTTTCGCCCTAAAGGAGGATGGAAACAGGACAAAGAAGATAAAAAACTACATCATCCCGGTTACTATTGGTTGGCATATAAATGGGAGAACCTAATGTATGCGTGCAAGAAATGCAATCTTACATATAAAAAGAACTTCTTCCCTTTAGAAGAACCTGATAAGCGGTTTAAAGAAGATACATTGGATATTTCACTAGAAAAACCGCTATTGATAAATCCTTACGAGGAGCAACATCCTGAAAACCACTTGACATTTGATGGACCTGTTATCAGGGCGTTGTCTGAGGAAGGAACAGCTTCAATAATATATTATGGTTTGGATAGAGTGTCACTGGAAGAGGAAAGACGAAAAATCTTTAATCCTCTAAACGCTCTTGCTAAAGCAGCAAAATTACTTCAGGGTAAGGATAAGGAGGAAACTGTAGATGAATTGAAGAAATGTCTCAATGATCTAATTACTTCAGGACAGTATACAATGATGTTGAAATGTAACTTCGGTGAGTATGTTATAGAAAAATGAATATGGCCCAAGAAGAACGGTTTTTCTTTTGCAGAATATGAATTGGAAAGATAGAATTACGAAAATAGGACATAGTTGTATCATATTGTCTTTGGTCGTCTTGTTAGGTATTATTGTTTCTTTCACAATAATGAATGATTGCCGATTTAATGAAGAAAGATGCCTTGCAAATGGTGGGGCTATAAAGAGGGATTCCATATTGCACAAGCAAACAGACTGCATGGTAGTGTTATTGCAACAAATTTCAAACCAAATGGATTCTATACGCATTGTTCAAGAAGAATATCATACATTTGAGAAGCGGAACATTGATACTATAAAGACGTCACTTGGTAAGATTGAAAGAACGGAACGCCGGATTTTAAACTTGATGAAATAGTTCATGTTTGATTTCGTTAATTATACGTACAGTGGAGTGTTGGCAATATTGTCGGCGCTATTTTGCTTATCTTATCCATTGATACTGAGTTGTATTGAGAAGATTGATGTAAAATATCACTCAACAAGACTTACAGCTCGTTTCTTGGAAGAGAAGGTTTTCGTTGCGTTTAAATATTTACTTGTTATCAATTTGGTGATGGCAGTGTTGTTTCCATTCATTATGGATGGTAACAATCATTCCCGTTATTTGATTGCTGTACAGTGCTTAGTGGCTGTTGTGTTGATATATTTTGCATTCTGCCTTTTTAATAAGGTAATGACCTATTATGATGCTGGTAAACTGCAGGAGCAGATCCTTTCGGACTACCATGAAGCGCAAAAAAATGGAAAGAAAGGGAAAGAGTCGAAGTATTTCACACAGTGGTCGGATTTGACTTATGTGTTATTAGCATCGGCGGATGAAAAATTGGTGCAGTCTGTTTATGAGGAGTGGTATAGCTATGTGGCAAAAAAATATAGTGAATGTAAGGGGAAACCACTAGAGATGGATGATTATTTCTACGATGCCGTGACACGTATTAATGAGAATCTGTGTAAAGGAGAACGTAAGCCCATATCGGTTAATAATGGTAATTCACTACTGATTTCACTGATAGTACAAGATAGTATTGTAACAGAGATATCATACAGATATCTATGGAAGAACCTTCGGTTACAACTCTTTTATGATAGGGATGAATGGATAATGGCATACTGGAAGGCTGCCTCACAAAGATATGGCTTCTATATGCGTGATATTTCAGCATTTGAGATAGATGATAAAACTGGAGAGAATTATACAGATAAACAGGTAGAGGAAAGACGAAAGCAACGGGAGAAATTTGAAGAGTTTCATATAATGCTATGTGCGATGTTGCTACAACAATGCAAGTACGAACTACTTCAGCAAATGATGTTTTATACACAGTCGCAGCCGCCTTCGTACCCGCTTGTGCCCTCTACATTAGCAGACTTACTCAAAGTGTTTGAGTATCTCAACGAAGATAGACTTTGGGATATCACGTACTTTGAAGAACGTTATCCCATGCCCAATATGCATGGTATAACTGGAGGTAAGATCTTAGGTGCTGCCAATTGTTATATTGCGTTGTTGGTATATAGATTATACGTGTTGGATCATCCATATGGTATGGATTTCGCATTCCGTACATTGGGATTACCTGATAATCAAACCCAGTTGGCAAAATATAAACGCGATTTAGATACGCTGAGTTTTTGGTTGGAAAAAAATAAAGAGAATAAAGAGGCCTTGGCTTCCATACGGGTGTCTGATATAGATAAGATTATTGGTGATGGTGAGGGCTCATCAAGTGATGGTATGACGGCCCCCAAAAAGATAATCGAAGATATTCAATCCAGTATAGATGAGAAACTAAAATACCTTAAACAGCATCAACCAAACGACCCAGATAAAGTAGATTCTCTTGAGAAAGAAGTAAACCGTCGTTTTTTGATGGCAATGGCACCCTTTGGTGATATTATGGGAAAGAGGTTTAAGAGGGATACATGTTACCACTTAAATTCATCAGTAAGTCAGATTTATCAGAATACTGCTTTTCAGGCAAATCCCGATATAGGATATGCAGGTATTGAAGAGTGTGTTTTTGATGGTTTATGGCATACATTCAGTCATCTTTTTGAAAGTTCTTTCTATCAAGAAAGAATGCAGCCAGACTATACAGTGGAATCAGGTTCACTGTTTGTTGCATTTGATAAATTAAAGGTTTGCGAAGACCATTTTGCATTTGTATTTGGTATATATCTCGATTATTATTTAGATAGGGTAAAAGGACTAATTAAAGAGAAAGATCGTTTGTACTGCTATCAGGGTATGAAAATAATACTCCTGGATAGCCCATCTCAATTCTTCTCTAAACGTATATATGTCATGTCAAAAGATGACAGACCATGTATAGAGTTTTATGAGCCAGATAAAGAACAAATAGATACTTTAGAACTTAAGAAGTTTAATGGTTACGAATTGTGGATGTCTGTACAGAAGATAGAAGGCCATGAAAAAGCCATATCTGAGGAGTATATACAGAAACTTGGTGATGAGAAGAATATGTATTCTGTGTTCCATGCCATTTGGATTCCTAAACTATACTTCAAGGATGAATATGACTGTGTGTGTCTGAAAGTAAACTATAGGACGACGGATGAGGGTACAACGGATTCTGTTGAAAAGATAAAACCATTTGAATTATCCAAGGCTGATAACAATTAATTAATTGGTGATATTGTTGGCACTATGACGCAGGAAGAACGTTGTCAGCAGAACTATGATGAGGTAATGCGGTTTTTGAAAACGAATCGTAGGAATCTGTCGAAATTTGAATTATCTGAAAGGCAGCTCTATACGTGGATGAAGCATAACCGGAAGCAGATGAATGCTGGGGTGCTGAAACCTGAAAGGGTTGTAGCGTTTAAGGAACTGCTTTTGGTTTGTGAAGGCTATAGGAGAAAGAATCAATATGAATAGGTATAAATGGTGAAGAAGTATTCTACATACGCCAATGAAGTTCTTTGAGATCAGAGAAGTTGGCGCCTGTGATAAAATAAGAAATAATAATTAAAACAATAGATTATGTCAGAAAGTAAACAATTTACCTGTGCCTTGCGCACATGAGCGAGGAAGGTTGGGAACAGAAATATGTGCAAGAAGCATTCGACACCAACTGGGTGGTGCCTATGGGACCGAACGTTAACGAATTCGAGAAAAGTCTCGAAACATTCGTTAACGATGTAAGATGTCAGAAGGAAGATGTAAGATGTAAGATTTGAGCCTCTTGACAGGAAGGTGGTGTGCCTGAGTGCGGGTACAGCGGCAGTGCATCTAGCACTGATAGCCTGTGGCGTGAAGGCGGGGGACGAGGGGCTGGTGCAGAGCTATACGTTCTGCGCAAGTTCGCATCCTATCACGTATCTGGGAGCTAAGCCGGTGTTTGTGGGTTCTGAGGGCGAGACATGGAATATGGATCCCGTGTTGCTGGAGGAGGCTATCAAAGACCGTATCGCCAAGACGGGTAAAAAGCCTGCGGCCATCGTGCCGGTGGCTCTGTATGGTATGCCGTATCGGATTGACGAGATTATGGAGATAGCGGACAGATACTGAATTCCTGTGGTGGAGGATGCCGCAGAGGGTATGGGTTCGCGCTTCGACGGAAAGGTGCTGGGAACGTTTGGTAAATATGGCGTGCTGAGCTTTAATGGCAATAAGATGATTACTACCAGTGGTGGTGGTGCTTTGATTTGCCGCAGTGCGGAGGATGCCAATGAGATTATGTGGTATGCTACCCAGGCTCGCGATGCATATCCTTACTATCAGCATACGGCCATCGGCTATAATTACCGCATGAGTAACGTGTGTGCCGGTATCGGGCGCGGTCAGATGAAGGTGCTGGATGCGCATATTGCTCATCATAAGCACGTGCAGGCTTTGTATGAGGATCTGCTGAAGGACGTTAAGGGCGTGCATATCCACAAGCAGCCTGCTGATCCTCGCTATGACGCGAACTTCTGGCTGTGTGCCGCAACGTTGGATCCGGAGGTGCGCATTCAGGGGCAGGAGAATGCCTACAAGGAAGTCATCAAGACGGCCGTGGGTGGTGCTGCGGGTGTGATTCATCAGGTGGATTCGGCCACGACCGACTGCCAGCCTAATGAGAACGTGGAGGCTCTGCGTGTGTTTATGCTGAGCAAGAAGATTGAGGCTCGTCCCACCTGGAAAACCATGCACAAACAGCCTGTGTACGCCGGGGCTCCTGTATATACCAACGGCATCGAGGAAGAGTTGTTTAAAGTGGGGTTCTGTTTGCCTGCCGGGCCGTATGTGACGGATGATGATGTGAGGTATATCGTGGAGAGTATCAAGGAGGCGATAGTTGGATGAGGGTGCTGAAGGCCCTTTGGCAGTTGACTTCGTCGACTACCTTCACGACTCGGCAAACCCCAAGCAAGCTTAGTTTGCTCTCGCTGCTCTGGCAGTTTTGTGCGTATGTGTTTGTTCCGCAGAGGAGACCGAGGTCGGATGTATGAAGGAAGATGGTAGGAGTAAGAACAAACTAAAACTATTGATATGAAGAAATATGAATTGATGGCATTGCCGTATGCACCGGAGGCATTGGAATCGGTGATTAGTAAAGAGACAATTGGTTTCCATCATGGGAAACATCTTCAGGCGTATGTGGATAATCTCAACAAACTGCTTCCAGACAGTGAGTATGAGAATATGGCTCTGGA